>MTKY01051008.1_pt1 | contig 41227 bp, 36 predicted proteins | sample 1042731 | NCBI WGS metagenome assembly MTKY01 (sample SAMN06212206, study PRJNA360538) | anaerobic digester metagenome | biome: Wastewater treatment plant; material: sludge; isolation source: anaerobic digester fed with sludge from wastewater treatment plant | place: Denmark: WWTP Soeholt ...
CCCGGTCGGGCCGGGGCGAACCTGCTCACTGACGTCGGTCCCCTCGTCGACTGGCTCGCTGGCCTCTCCGGGCCGATGACGATCGGCAACTACGGGTATGCCGATGGCGTCCTGTTCGTGCGCCTTTCGGTGGCGTTCGGGGCGTTGTTGGACGGGTTGCGTGCGCGCCGCGACGACCTCTCGGTCACCTACCTGGCCACGCCCTCGGACGCCTTCCTCGTGCCGGTCAGTGCGGTCGACATGGCGCAAGCGCGCCACTCCCGGCAGAGCCCGCTGCTCGTTGCCGGAAAGTTGGCCCACACGCTGAGCATCGGGCGGTGGTTCGCGCCGAACTATGGGCCAGGCGGGGTCATCGAAACCCCGACCGAGCGGTTTGGCGTGGTCAGCGCCTTCATCGTCGCCCAAGGCCCCAACTACGCCATGGCCAAGCGGTTGCAGCGGTGGCAGATGATTGCGACCCGGGCGGACGGCATACTCACCTCGGTCCATGTGGCGCCGCCCACCCGGACCGGTTCTGTCCACTCCAACCCCCTCATGGCCGAACGGCAGCGGCTGACCGCATTTGTGGGGATTGAGACCTTCGACGCTCCCACGACGGAGGCCATCGCGGGAGCGATCCTCGTCCACGATCTGCACAACCCGGCGTCGCCAGCCAACCCGGCCACCCCGCTCGGCCACCCGCACGAGGCTTTCATGTTCGCGGCCAACCCGGGGGGTCGTTGGCGGGTGCCTTTTGACGTCGGCAGCACCGTCCCGCTCCTGCATGAGGTCACCACGGCCCGGTTGCGGGCCGAAACGATGATCCGCGCCGTGTCGGCCCGCATTCCCGGTCTGTCGCGCGTCCCTGGCGCGAGTCGTCTGGCAAGCAGGGATCGGTCGGCCGACTAAGGCCCCCGGCCACGTGGGTGTCGGTGGCGGGCTGATCCCCGGGCTCACAGGGACGTGTCGGGCAGGACCAGCGGTTCGTCGTCGAGCAGCCGGGCGCTCGCCAACTCGGCCGACACGTGCGGGAGCACCTGGCGGGCGAACCAGCGACCAGCGGCCACCGAACCGGCCAGGTCGGCGTCGGCGGTCTGTAGCAGGCTCGGGTCGCTCTGCCGGGCCTGCGCGGCATCGGCTGCCCGAAGAAGCAGCCACCCAACGATGAGGTCGCCCATCGTCATCAGCAGGCGGGTGAGACCCAGTGCAGCCACTCGCGGCGTGTCGCCTGCTCGGTCGAAGGTGTGCTCGAGGATGGCTCGGAAGGCCCCGAGCGCCTCCCTCAGCAGGGCACCCTCAGCGGCAAGGGGGCCGTCCGTGAGGGCGTGCGCTGTCACCGCGATCTCGTCGAGGAGCAGTCCGGCTGTCGCGCCCCGGTCGCGGATGAGCCGCCGCTCGAACAGGTCGAGCGACTGGATGCCTGTCGTGCCCTCATAGATGGCGTCGATCTTGGTGTCGCGGACGTATTGCTCCAGCGGATAGTCGCGCAAATAGCCTGAGCCGCCGAAAACCTGAAGGGACTCCTGGCCGAGGATCCGCCACCCGCTCTCCGCGCACCATGTCTTGACGATGGGCAGCAGCATCCGGTGTCGTTCCGCGGCGACCGGGTCTTGCCCGCCGAGAGCCTGGGCCCCCTCGAACCGGTCGATCATCGTTGCCGTGTAGAGCACCAATGCCCGCCCACCTTCGGCATAGGCCTTTTGGGTGAGCAGCGATCGGCGGATGTCGGGGTGGTCGACGATCTCCACGAGCGGCCGACCGCCGCGGGCGCCGGTGAGCGAGGCGAGTTCGCGGCCCTGTTTGCGGCTCATCGCATAGTCGCGGGCGTTGAGGTGCCCGGTGGATAGGGCCGCCACGGTCTTGAGGCCGACCATCATCCGGACGTAGGTGATGATCTCGAACATCTGCCGGATGCCGTCATGGGCATCACCAAGCAGAGTGCCGATCGCCGGCTCACGGTTGCCCAGGACCAACTCGCACGTCGGGGTGCCGAGGATCCCCATCTTGTGCTCGATGTTGGCGGCCACGACGCCGTTGGGGCCCAGCAGGTCGCCGGTCTCGGGGTCAAATAGCTGGGACGGGACGATGAACAGTGAGAGCCCCTTGGTGCCCGGGCCCCCGGCTCCGTCGACACCCTGCGGGCGCGCCAGGACGCAGTGGATGACATTCTCTGCCGCATCGTGGGCCGCCCACGTGATGAACCGCTTCGTGCCGGTGAGATGCCAGGTGCCGTCGTCCGCCAGGGTCGCGCGAGTGCGCCCCAGCCCCACATCGGACCCCGCGTCGGGCTCAGTGAGCACCATCGTCACGGTCCAGTTGCGCTCAAGGATGAGCTCGGCGAGGCGGCGTTGTTCTTTGGTTCCGTTGCGCTGCAGCATCGCGACCACCGTGGGGATGAGCTGGCTGCACATCGCGACCGCGGGGTTCGCCCCGAGGATGAACTCCGTTGCGGCCCAACGCAACGACGCCGGGACGTGGATGCCCGACACGTCGGCGGGCAGGTCCAGGCGCAGCCAGTCCGAAGCCACGTGGGCCGCTAAGGACGCGCGCAGGTCGCGGGGGAGCGTCACCGTATGCCGCACCGGATCGAGCCGGATCGGGTGCACGTCCGCGGACGCGAAAGAGTCGGCGAGCTTGTCCTGGGCGAATGCCTCGACCTGCTCGAGGATCTCGACTGCCGTCTCCGGGTCGAAGTCCTCATAGGGCGGCCGTCCGTAGGAGCGATCCACACCGAACACGTCGAAGAGGAGGAACTGGGCGTGGGTGCGGTCACTGCGGTAGTGGCTCATCGGGGGCTCCTCCTCGGGGCGCGGGACGGGCGGTGACCGCGTGCGCCGGCCGTCCCGCAGGGGGGGTGGGCGGCCGGCGCAGCGAGGTCACGGGTAGAAGCGGTAGACCGGCTCGGCGACGCAGGCCGGCTTGTCCGACCCCTCAATCTCGACGGTGCCCGCCCAGGTCAGCTCCTTGCCGCCGCCGCCGACCTCCTTGACGTCGGTGAGCTGAGCGACCAGCCGGATCCGACTGTCGACCTTCACCGGGGCGGGGAAGCGGACCTTGTTGAGCCCGTAGTTGAGCTTGGTCGTCACGCCCTGGACCTCGAGCAGGTCGACGAACAGCGGGACGATGAGCGACAACGTGAGGTAACCGTGGGCGATCGTCGTGCCGAACGGGCCGGTCTTGGCGCGCTCGGGGTCGACGTGGATCCACTGCGGGTCACCCGTCGCGTCGGCGAAGGTGTTGATCCGGTCCTGGCTGATCGTCATCCACTCGGTCGCGCCGAGCGGTTGCCCGACCAGGGATGCAAGGTCATCGAAGTGCACGGTGGTCGTCATGGGGGGTCTCCTTGGTCGTCCTGGTCAGGCCAGCCCGAGCAACCGGACCGCGTTGTCCTTGAGGATCATCGGTCGCACCTCGGGCTTGATGTCCAGTGTGTCGAAGTCGGCCAGCCACCGGTCCGTGTCGATGACCGGGAAGTCTGAGGCGAACAACACCTTCCCCCGCAACGCGCCGTTGGCGGCCTTGACCAGCGCGGGCGGGAAGTACTTCGGCGACCACCCGGACAGGTCGATGTAGACGTTGCCCTTGTGGGTGGCCATCGAGATGGCTTGGTCCTGCCAGGGCACCGACGGGTGGGCGAGGATGACCGGCAGATCGGGGAAGTCGGCGGCGACGTCGTCCAGGAGCATCGGGTCGCTGTAGCGCAGCTTCACCCCGCCACCACCCGGCATGCCGGCGCCAATGCCCGTCTGTCCGGTGTGGAACACCGCGGGCAGCTTGTGGTGGGCCAAGACCTCGAACAGCCCGTATGCCGTCCCGTCGTTGGGCGCGAAGTTCTGCAGGCTGGGGTGGAACTTGATCCCCCTCACGCCATGGTCGGTGATGAGGCGCTCCAGCTCCTTGACGCCCTCGGCCCCACGCGCCGGGTCGATGCTGGCGAACGGGATGAGGATGTCCGAGTTGCGCGCCGCACCCTGCGCGACCACCTCGTTGGGGATCCGCGGCTGCCCCATCGACTTCTCGACATCGACGGTGAAGATGACGGCAGCGATCTTGCGCTCGCGGTAGCGGGCGGCGATCTCGTCGATCGTCGGCGTGCGCGGCCCGCCGGACTTGAAGTACTTCGCCGACCAGTCCAGGAATGACTGCGGCAGGGCCGTGTGCCCGTGATCGTCGACCTCGACGTGGACGTGCACGTCGACGGCGACCAGGTCGGCCACGTTGATCGTCATGATTGCTCCTTGGTATGCCGGGTGGCTGGGTCTGCGGGAACAGCCCTCAGGCCGTCGGGGGAGTGGGCAACTGCTCACCGACCGACTGCTGGCTGGGGGCGAACATCTGCGGCCAGGCGGCGGCGATGGCGTCGGCGCTCCAGCCGCCCGCGGCATACTCCTTGACGATCTGGTCGGGGTGGGAGTAGAGCGACAGGCGGTCGCCGCCGATGCCGATGGCTTGCCCGTTGACGCCCGCGGAGTCGTCCGAGGCGAGGAAGACGACCAGCCCAGCGACGTCCTCGGGGGTGCCGAACGCGAGCTCGCGGCGGGCGAACTCCGGCATCGGCTCGCCGGCGGCCATGGCGTCGACATAGGGCTTGAGGAACGGCACCGTCGCGGTCATCGCCGTTGCCGCGACCGGCACGACGGCGTTGGCCGTGATCTTGTCGCGCGAGAGCTCCATCGCCCACACCTTGGCGAAGGTGACGATCCCCGCCTTGGCCGCGGCGTAGTTGGTCTGGCCGAAGTTGCCGTACTGACCGGCCGGTGAGCCGATGAGGATGAGCCGACCCCCCTCACCCTGCTCCTTCATCCGCACGATCGCGGCGCGGGCGCAGGTGAAGGTGCCCTTGAGGTGGACCTGCGTGACCAGGTCAAAGTCCTCGTCGGTCATCTTCCAGACGACCTTGTCGCGCAGCACGCCCGCGTTGGCGACCAGGACGTCCAGACGTCCGAAGGCAGCGACGGCGGAGTCGACAAGCGTCTGGGCGGTCTCGGAGGACCCGACTGCGGCCGCGACGGCGACCGCCTTCCCTCCTGCAGCGGTGATCTCGTCAGCCGCAGCCTGGGCGACCGCGGCATCGATGTCGTTGACGACGACGGCCGCACCGGCCGCGGCCAGGGCCTTGGCGTAGGCGAGCCCAAGCCCTCTCCCGCTTCCCGTGACGATGGCAACCTTGCCGGACAGGTCCATTGCTGCTCCTTCGGTGGACGAGCGCTGCTAGGGGATGTGCTGGGGTGCTGCTAGGTCCGGGGGCATGGTCGGCCGGACGTCGGCACCATACCCACGGGGTATGTATAAGTCACAATGATTGTGGAAGTCAATCATTGTGGATTGTGACCTGCGTGCCACAATGGAGGACATGACCGTCGATCAGGCCGCGAGCATCCGCGAGGACGTCGTCGTCCTGTTGGCGCGGGCCTCCGGAGCCGCCCTGCGCACCGCCAACGCCGCTCTGGAGCCCTTCGGCTTCCGGGCCCGGCACTACGCCACGGTCAAGATCGCGGCCGAAGGTGGCGGCGTCCCGCAGCGGCAAATCGGCGCGGTCCTCGGGTTGGACCCCAGCGCTGTTGTCGCCCTCGTTGATGACCTTGAGTCACTGGGCTTGGTCTCTCGTCAGCCCGATCCCGACGATCGTCGCACTCGCCTGGTCTCGCCGACCAAGGCCGGTCTGGCGATGCTCGAGACGGTCTCTCCGGTGGTCGGCCGCGTGCAGGACCGCGCGATGGGCGCGCTCACGACCGCCGAGCGCGACACCTTCCTGCGCCTGCTGCGCCGCGTCGTCGACTGAGTCGTCACGCAGTCGCCACACCGCGAGCCGCGCCTGCCCACCGTCGCGGGTGGGCGGCATACCCCTGACGTATGCCGGTCACGCACCGTCCCGGCGCGGCGGCGCGTCGCGCAACTGGGCGGTGAACCGGCACGTGCAGGTGCGGCGGCCCTCGTCGTCGGTGATGACGATGTCGATCGAGGCGGTCGTGCGACCGACCGCGATCGGCGTGGCGACGGCGGTGACCCAGCCCGAGGTGGCGGGGCGGTGGTGCGTCGCATTGATGTCGACGCCGACCGCGGCTCGGCCGGGGCCGGCGAGGAGCACGGCGAGGAAGGACCCCAAGCCCTCGGCGAGGACGACGGATGCACCGCCGTGCAGGAGGCCGTAGGGCTGGGTGTTGCCGGCGACCGGCATCCGGGCGACCGCATGCTCCATCGAGATCTCGGTGAAGACGATGCCCATCCGTTCGTGCAAGGTGCCCACGGCCATGGCGTTGACCTGCTCGGCCGTGATCCACGGTGCCGGGCTGGCGGATGGCGGCGTCGCGGGAGCGCTGTCGGTCATGGGAGCGCTGTCGGTCATGGGGCCTAGGCTGCCATACGTGCCTGACGTGCCTCGCCTGCTGCTCCTGGACGGACATTCGCTGGCCTACCGCGCCTTCTACGCGCTGCCTGCGGAGAACTTCTCGACCCACACCGGGCAGCACACCAATGCGGTCTACGGGTTCACCTCGATGCTCATCAACATGCTGCGCGACGAGGCGCCGACGCACATCGCCGTCGCCTTCGACGTGTCGCGGCAGACCTTCCGCACGCAGGCGTATGCCGACTACAAGGCCGGCCGGTCGGCGACGCCGAGCGAGTTCGAGGGGCAGATCTCCCTCACCCAGGAGATCCTCGGGGCGCTGCGGATCCCGTTCGTCCAGGTCGACGGCTACGAGGCCGACGACGTCATCGCCACCCTGACGACGATGGCAACCGCCGAGGGCATGGACGTGCTCATCTGCTCGGGCGACCGAGACTGTTTCCAACTCGTCACCGACCAGGTCACCCTGCTCTACCCGGTCCGTGGGGTCTCCGAGGTGTGGCGGATGACGCCGGCGGCCGTGGAGGCGAAGTACGGCGTGCCGCCGTCGCGCTACAGCGACCTGGCGGCGCTCGTCGGCGAGTCCTCGGACAACCTTCCTGGCGTTCCCGGGGTCGGCCCCAAGACCGCGGCCAAGTGGATCGGCCTGTATGCCGGTCTCGACGGTGTCGTCGCGAACATCCACCAGATCGGGGGCAAGGCGGGCGAGTCGTTGCGCGAGCACCTGGAGTCGGTGCTGCGCAACCGGCGGCTCAACCAGTTGGTCCGGGACTTGCCGGTCGGAGTGGAGCTGGCCGACCTCGTGCGCCGGTCTTGGGATCGCGAGCGGGTCCACGAGGTGTTCGACGCGCTGGAGTTCCGGGTGTTGCGAGAGCGGCTCTTCGCCACCTTCGAGGCTCCCGAACCGGAGGCCGAGTCGGGGTTCGATATCGACGGACAGATCCTGACGTCCGGCCAGGTGGCCGGCTGGCTGGAGCGGCATACCGCCATAGGGGTGCGGACGGGTGTCCACGTGCTCGGGCGCTGGGGGCGGGGGACCGGTGACGCGCGCGGCCTGGCGATCGCCACGGGCGGCGGATCGGCGGCATACGTCGACCTTGTGGGGCTTGACGCCGTCGGCGAGCGTGCCCTCGCTTCCTGGCTGGCGGACCCGTTGCGGCCCAAGGCGATCCACGACGGCAAGGGGCCCGGACAGGCGCTTGCGGCGCGAGGGCTGACGTTCGCCGGGGTGACGAGCGATACAGCTCTCGCGGCATACCTCGTCAAACCCGACCAACGCGACTACGACTTGGCCGACCTTGCGGTTCGGCTGCTGCGCCGGCAGCTGCGCGACGACACCACCGACACTGGGCAGGGGATGCTCGACTTCGGCGAGGGGGACAACGAAGCGAACGAGGCGATGGTGACCGCCCGCGCGGTCGTCGACCTCGCCGACGCACTCGATACAGAGCTGGAGCGCACCGGAGGCGTCGCCTTGCTGCACGAGGTCGAGCTCCCGCTGGTTGGGGTGCTCGCCCGGATGGAGCGTGCCGGGATCGCCGTTGACCTCGACGCGTTGCGCGATCTGGAGGCCGACTTCGCCAGCAAGGTGCGCGAGGCGCAGGAGGACGCGTGGGAGGCGATCGGGCGGCGTGACGTCAACCTCGGCAGCCCCAAACAACTTCAGGAAGTGCTGTTCGACCAACTCGGCCTGCCCAAGACCAAACGCACCAAGACCGGTTACACCACCGATGCCGAGGCGTTGACCGAGCTCTATGCCAAGGCCGAGCATCCGTTCCTCGAGGCGCTGCTGCGCCACCGTGACGCCGCCAAGTTGCGGGTCACCGTCGAGGGGTTGATCAAGAGCGTCGATGACGACGGGCGGATCCACACGACCTATCTGCAGACGGTGGCCGCGACTGGACGGCTCAGCTCGACCGACCCCAACCTGCAGAACGTCCCGATCCGCACCGAGGAAGGCCGCCGGATCCGCGAGATGTTCGTCGTCGGAGCCGGGTTCGAGTCACTCATGTCGGCCGACTACAGCCAGATCGAGATGCGCGTCATGGCCCATCTGTCCGGCGACGACGGGCTGATCGAGGCATTCCGCTCGGGGGAGGACCTGCACTCATTCGTCGCGTCGCGCGTGTTCGGGGTCGAGCCGGCCGCCGTGACGCTGGAGATGCGCTCCAAGATCAAGGCGATGTCCTACGGCTTGGCCTACGGCCTGTCGGCGTTCGGGTTGTCCCGCCAGCTGGGGATCTCGACCGGCGAGGCCAAGACCCTCATGGACGACTACTTCGAACGGTTCGGCGAGGTCCGTGACTACCTGCACCAGTTGGTCGCCGACGCCCGAGGCACCGGGTTCACCGCGACGATGCTCGGGCGGCGGCGTTATCTGCCCGACCTGCTCTCGGACAACCGCCAACGCCGCGAGATGGCCGAGCGGATGGCTCTCAACGCCCCCATCCAAGGGTCGGCCGCCGACATCATGAAGGTCGCCATGCTGCGGGTCGATGAGGCGCTCCGCGAGGATCGGCTCGCCTCACGGATGCTCCTGCAGGTCCACGACGAGTTGGTCATCGAGGTGGCGCCTGGCGAGCGGGACCAGGTCGAGGAGTTGGTCCGCCGCGAGATGGGCGCCGCCGTGGCGCTCGATGTCCCGTTGGACGTGTCGGTCGGGGTTGGGCGCACCTGGCACGACGCGGCCCATTGAGGCCGAGGACTACAGACGCCGCGAGGCGAAGGGCGAGGGAACGGCATACATGGATCTGCTGCTCATCAGGCACGCACAGTCGCAGAACAACCTCGTCTGGGCTCAGACCGGAGCCTCCGTCGGTCGAGTCCCCGACCCGCGGCTCACGCCGTTGGGGGAGCGACAGGCCGCGGCCGTCGCGCATGCGCTCGCACGGGGCCGGTATGCCGCGCCCCCGACGGTGCTCTACGCGAGCCTGATGAGCCGGGCGATTCTCACCGCGGCACCGATCGCGGCGGCACTCGACCTCGACCTGCACGGGCACCCGGAGCTGTTCGAGGTCGGCGGACCGCTGGATTGGAGCGGTCACGAGGACGTGCCGCGCCGGGCACACCCCGGGGCCGGGCGGACGGCCCTGACGCAGCTGTCCTCACGGCTGAAACTGCCCCATGACGCAGGCGACGACGGGTGGTGGAACGGTCCGGTGGAGCCGGACGCGGGCGCGGCCGAGCGTGCCTGCCGAGTGCTCGATGGGATCCTGGAACGGCACGGTGGCACCGATGCCGTGGTCGGGGTGGTCAGCCACGGGCACTTCAGCCAATTCCTGGTGAGGGCGCTGCTGGGCATCCCGACGATGACCGGGTGGGTCGACATTCTCAACACGTCGGTGTCGCGCTTCTCCGATGTCGATGTGCCGGGACGCACGGCCGCGGCGTGGATCAACCGCGTCGAGCACCTGCTCCCCGACGAGGTATCCGACTGACGGCCGCGCTGAGCAGTGCCGTCACCACGATGCTCCCCAGCACCCCGGTGACGACCTGCTCGATCGAGTCGTGCCTGCCCGCGACGACGGCGGTAGCCGCGCCGAGGGCCACCCACACGGATGCTCCGGCGCGATGCCTCCCGACCGCGACGTCGGCGTAGACGAGCACCTGAACCAGCGCGAGCGCCACCCCCAGCGTGCAGAACAGCCAGGCCAGGGGTGCCAGCGCGGCATACTCGCCACCGCCGACGACAGCGACCAGGGGACCACCGAGCAGAAAGGCGACCAGCACGCCGACCGCGCCGACGGATGCCGTGAGGAGCAGGGCATCTCTGACGGCACGAGCCCGGTCGGCAGCCCGGGCCATCCGTGGGTAGTAGAGGGTCGCCAGGAATGTCGGGCCCCAGAACGCGACCTTCTCGAACACCGCGCCGATCGCGTAGCCCCCGCTGAGGTCCTCGGGCAGGAAGTGCCGTGCCAGGAGCATGTCGAGACTGGACAGGACGAGCAGACCCGACATCGGCAACACCGCCGTCATTGACTGGTGGAAGATCGCCCGCGAGGGCGCCGAGCCCCAGGCGTGGCGTGCAGCTTTGATGAGGTGTGGCCCACCATCGCGGTGCAGCAGGAACCCGGCGATGAACAGCGTCAGCGCCCACCCGGCGGTGAACAGCCACATGACGGCGTCGGGGCCTAGGTCACCTGCCGCGGCGAGGACTGCGGCGCTGACCCGGGTGATCCCGACGAGTGCGGCCACGGTCGCCAGCGCCCCGAAGCGCTCGCGGCCCTGCAACAACCCCTGGACGGCGAAGGTCAACGTGATCGGTGCCGCCGCAGTGGCTACGGCTAGCGCCGCCCCGACATCCACGCGCAAGAGGTATGCCGCCCCCGGCGAAAGGACCAGTGCGCCCGCTGACAGGACCGCGGCGAGCCGGAGGGCCGCGCCGAGGGCCGCATCGAGCGCGGCAGTGTCGGGGGAGACGGTGCCGGGTGAGACGGTGCCGGGTGAGGCGCCGGACTTGGGCGGCGGGGCGGCGACCCAGCGGGCCGCGACGAGTTGGATGCCCGTCCCCGGCACGGCCGCAATCGTGGCCAGGCTGACGAGCGAGCCGACCGCACCAAGATCCGGTGGGGTCAGTGCTCGGCTGAGCACGACGAAGAAGAAGTAACTGAGCACATTGCCCAGGAAGGTTCCGACGAAGAGCACGGCACCATGCCCACGCAGGCGGCGGGTGGGGGGCGAGGGGCTCAAGCGGGTTACCCGTCTGTGCGTCGAAGAACCTCAAGATCGGCGTGTGCCATAGTGCCCCATGCTCAAGCCAGGACGCGCGCATAGCGGCGCCGTGTTGGCCGGTTGGCTGGCCGCCGCCGTCCAGACGTTCGGGTTGCTCTGGCCGTCGTGGGGGTCCGGCCAGCTGCTCTACCGGGACTTCGTCGCGGTTCCGAATCCGGTGTGGTCGGCCCGCGTCATCGGCGCCGACGGGTCCGCACCGCGGGCCGTCCCTTTGGACTTCGTGACGACACTGCTCGCTCAGGTGTTGCCCTCGGGCGTGCAACAGCAGGTCATGCTCAGCGCCACGCTCCTGCTGGCCGGTGGAGGGGTGACGATGCTGCTGCGCCGATTCGGGTGGGTCGCGACCGTCACTGCCGCGACGCTCGCCAGCTGGAGCCCGTATGCCGGTGAGCGCCTGCTTCTTGGTCAGCCACCGACCCTGCTGGCGTGGTCGATGCTGCCCTGGCTCGTTGTGGCGGCCCGGTCGAGCGGGCCACGGTGGGTGTGGCTGCTGCGGGTCGCGCTGGCAGCAGCCCCGGCCGCGCTCACCCCGTTCGGTGGGTTGGTCGCCCTCGTCACCGTCGTCTCGACCGTCGCGTTCGACCGGACCTGGGCCCTCGCGCAACCCTCTGGCGCAGACGGAGGCCTCCCGGAAGTGCGCTCACGCGCGGACGTCGCCTGGGTGACTTCCCTCGGCCTGTCCTGGTGCCTGCCCTGGCTGGTGGCTGCCCTCGTCGGGACGTCAGGGCGGGGTCAACGCGAGGGTGCGGCGGCGTTCGCGGTTCGGGCGGACGGTGGTTGGGGTGTGCTCGAGGTGCTCTCCGGCGGTGGGATCTGGTCACCTGCGGCGACCTTGGGCTCGCGGGCGATGCTTGGTCCGCGGATCGGTTCGCTGTTGGTGTTGGTCGTGGCTGGCGTGGGAATCGCGGCGGTGTGGCGCCGCCGACCCAACGGGGCCGGTTGGGTCGCGTCGTCCCCCGCGATGCTCGGGATCGGTCTGGTCGCGGGGCCACCGGTCCTGGTCTACCTGCTGGCCAACGAACCCTTCCTCGGGTGGCTGGCGTTGGCCCAGGAACTTCCCGGAATCTCTATCGTCCGCGACACCCATCGCGTGTTGGCGGTCTCGGCGATGGCCCTGGTCATCCTCAGTGGGGTCGGCGCCGCGACGATCGTCGGTGCCGTGGCCCGTCGGGTTCCCGGCAGACTCGGCGTGCTCGCATCGGTCGGAGGGACGCTCGTCGTTGCTGCCCTCGGCCCCTGGGGGGCGCCGGACCTGCTGGGCCGACTTCACACGGCATACCGACCGGTCGAGGTCCCCGCGGGCTGGGCGCGCGCGGTCGACGCGGTCGGCGATGGGCGGGTGCTAGACCTGCCGTGGCAGCCGTTCCGCCAGCAGCCCTGGGCAGGCCCGGAGCCGTTCCTCGACCCTCTGCCGCTGGCCGTGCGCGGCCCGGTGCTCGCGGGAGCGGACCTCGTCGTGCAGCGCGGGCCCGAGCAGTTCCACGTCGGCCCGGAGGCACCATCAGGAGCGTCCGATTGGGCCGCTGGTCGCATCGACGCGACCTCGTTACGAGACAGCGATATCGACGTGGTGTTCGAGTGGCTCACCACTCCTGGCACGGTCCCACAGACGCATCCAGGTCTGACGTTGGTCTACTCGGACGACACCTTCAGAGTGTGGCGCGTGCCGCGCTGACCGCGACGTACCTTTACATGCGCGGTGTGACCTGTACCATTCCCGAGAATGCTGCGGGCGCCGCAGCGACCTGGGAGGGATCCGCACGTGTCGAATCGCAATCGTCGCCGGGGGGCCGGCCTCTTGATCGCTCTGCTGAGCCTTTTGCTCGGTGGGGGTGCCGCTGCCGCGGCCGTCTCGGCGGTGGCAGCTGCCAAGGGTCCGAACGACAGCCAGTCTGTCATCAACGGTCCCAAGAACGTGGTCCCTCCGAGCCAGGTCATCGGCTACGGCGGGTGAGCCGTCGGCCGCTGATCGCGAAGGCGCGAGCCAGTGCGCGTTGCCTTTCTCAACTGGCGTGACCTGACCCATCCCGAAGGGGGTGGTGCCGAGCGTTACGCACAGAACGTCTGCGCGGGCCTGGCCCGCCTGGGCCACGGCGTGACCTTCTTCTGTGCGGCGCACGACGATGCGCCCACCGAGGCGAGCATCGACGGCTATCGGATGTTCCGTCAGGGTGGTCGGCTGTCGGTCTATCCGGCGTCGCTGCGTCGGCTTCGTGACATCGAGCGCCGGGAGGGCGTTTTCGACGTTGTCGTCGACACGCAGAACGGCGTGCCGTTCGCCGCGCCCTGGGTGACTGGCTCGCCTGTCGTTTCGCTCATCCATCACGTCCATCGCGAGCAGTGGCCGGTGGTGTTCAACCCCCTGGTGGCCAGGATCGGCTGGTTGGTCGAGTCGCGGGTTGCTCCGCGCCTTTACCGGGGGCGGCAGTACGTCACCGTGTCCGGGCGGACCCGTGATGAACTCGAGGGGCTCGGCGTCGACCCGGCTGCCATCTCGGTGATCCACAACGGCACCGATGCACCGATCGGCCGGGTCGCCGCCCGCACCGCCCATCCGACGATCGTGGTGCTCGGCCGGCTCGTGCCCCACAAGCGGGTGGAACTGGCGATCGACGTCCTCGCGGCGTTGCTGCCTCGTCACCCCGGCCTGCGCCTGCGGATCGTCGGTGACGGCTGGTGGCGGGAGCAGGTCGCCGCCCATGCCAAGGACCGAGACGTGGCCGAGCACGTCGACCTGCTCGGTTTCGTCGACGAGGCCACCAAACACCGGGAGCTCGCCTCCGCCTGGATCGCGCTGGCACCCAGCGCGAAGGAAGGCTGGGGTCTCAACGTCGTCGAGGCGGCGGCTCACGGGGTCCCGACGCTGGCCCACCACGGGGCGGGAGGGTTGTCCGAATCCATCATCGATGGCGTCACGGGCATCCTCGTGCACGACACCGACGGCATGGTGGAGGCGGCCAGTAAGGTGCTTGCCGACGAGTCCTTGCGGACCCGGTTGGGAGAGAGCGCCCGTGAACACTCGCGAGCCTTCACCTGGTCGGGGACGATCCAGGCCTGGGAAGCGCTGCTGACCCACGTGGCCTGCGGTGGCGCCCCCATCGCCGCGATCGATGACGGCCTGAGCCGGTCAGCGCTTGTCTCATGACCGACCGGCCAACACCTGCCTTGGCTGCTTCCGGATCGCTGTCACGCTCGATCCAGCTGTTCCGGGCCTTCCAGGTCGAACAGACCGATCCCGACTACTTCTACTCCCTGCTGGCGCGCGACTCGATCCGTGAGGTCCAGCGCTGGTGCCCCCTCGACGGCGCGTCGGTGCTCGACGTGGGCGGTGGCCCCGGCTACTTTGCCGATGAGTTCACCAGCGCCGGCGCCCGATATGCCGGCGTGGACCCCGACGCCGGGGAGCTCACCGCCCGAGGCGGCGTGGCGGGCAACACCATGCGCGCCTCCGGGCTATGCCTACCGTTCGCCAATGGCGCTTTCGACCTCACCTACTCCAGCAACGTCCTTGAGCATGTCCCGGACCCGGAGGGGATGGTCGCGGAGATGGTCCGGGTGACCAGGCCCGGTGGCACGGTCGTCGTCTCGTGGACGCCGTGGTTGTCGCCCTGGGGCGGTCACGAGACCTCGCCGTGGCACTACCTCGGGGGAGCGCGAGCAGCCGATCGGTATGCCGCGCGGCACGGTCACCGGCCGAAGAACGATTTCGGCCGGTCTTTGTTCGCCTGCTCGGCGGGGCGGATGCTGCGCTGGGTCAGCCGGGCCGAGGATGAAGGCCGACTCGAGCGTATCGACGCGCTGCCGCGCTATCACCCGGCCTGGGCCCGGTGGGTCGTTCGTGTGCCGGCCGTGCGCGAGGTCGTCTGCTGGAACGTCATGCTCGTCGTCCGCCCCCGATGAGCGGCAGCGGTCCGGTCTGGAGGCTGCGGGTGGCCACCGGCTGCCTGCTGCTCTCGGCGATGTGTTTCTGGCAGGCCCCCGGGCTGGTCGTGCCCGACACGAAGCTCGACCTCACGGCGAACCCGATCGGCTTGATGGCCCGTGCCCTGGATCTCTGGGACGACGGCGCGCTCGGGCAACTGCAGAACCAGGCGTATGGCTATCTCTTCCCGAGCGGTCCCTTCCATGCCCTGCTCAGCGCCGCCGGGGTCCCGGCCTGGATCGTCCAGCGGCTGTGGTGGTCGCTGATCCTCGGGGTGGCCTTTGTGGGCTTCTGGCGGCTCGCCGGTGCCCTGCGGGTAGGCAGCCCATGGTCGCGTTACCTCGGTGCAGCGCTGTTCGCCCTATCGCCCCGCTTCCTCAGTGAGGTGGCGGTGACGTCCATCGAGGTGTGGCCGATGGCCGTCGCACCCTGGGTGCTGACGCCACTGCTCGACCCGCGGCCAGCCCGGATGCGGGCCCGGGCCCTGCGCTCGGCGCTCGCGTTCGGGTGCATCGGCGGCGTCAACGCTGTGGCGACGGGAGCGGCTCTCATCCTGCCGGTGCTCTGGTGGGTGACCCGTCGGCCCTGGCGCGCCACCGTGCGCCCGATGCTCGGGTGGCTGGGGTGGTGTCTTGCGGCGGGTCTGTGGTGGTTGCTCCCCCTGCTGATTCTCGGCCGATACAGCCCACCATTCCTCGACTGGATCGAGGACGCACGAGTCACGACGAGCACGGCCAGCCCGTTCAACGCCCTGCAGGGCACGACACCCTGGCTGGGGTATCTCGTAGGCTCCGGCGGGGCCAGTTGGCCCGCGGCATACTCCTTGATCAGCCAGCCGACGCTCATCGTCGTGACGGGGGTCGTCGCCGTCCTGGGACTGTCCGGTGTGGCGCACCCGCGGATGCCGCACCGCGGTTGGCTCGCGGTGAGCGCCCTCGTCGGACTGTTCCTCCTCACCGTCGGGTTCTCGTCGGCGGCATCGGGCCCGTTCGCGGACGCATTCCATGGGCTGCTCGATGGCCCGCTGGCACCACTGCGGAACACCCACAAGTTCGACCTGGTCCTGCGGATCCCGATCGGCCTCGGCCTGGTTCACGCGGCGTCGGTCCTCGCCCGCTGGCGTCCGGTGCGGGCGCTCCGTGTCGAGCTCGTGGCGACGGTCACCGGGTTGTTCGTCGTCGCGGCAGCCGCTCCCGCCGTGGCCGCCAACCTCCCGCGGTCGGGCGGCTACGAGAGCATCCCGCAGTACTGGCACGAGGCCGCCGCCTGGCTCGACGACGCGGAGGGCCAAGGCACCGTGCTGGTGCTCCCGTCGGCATCGTTCGCGGACTTCACCTGGGGGTCTACCCGCGATGAGCCGCTGCAAGCCCTCATGCGTCGGCCGTTCGTCGTCCGGGACGCGGTGCCCTTGGGCGGCGCCGGGAGCACCCGGCTGCTCGATGAGGTGACCCGCCGCCTCACCGCCGGGATGGGTTCCCCGGACCTGGCCCGGGTGCTGGGGGAGGCGGGCATCCGGTTCCTCGTCGTGCGCAACGACCTCTTGCCGCAGTCCGGGGTGTCCCGGCCGGTGCCATTGCACGAGGCGCTCGACGAGTCCGGCTTCATCCGCCGGGCGAGTTTCGGCCCCCCGGCGGGTTACCTCGCCGACGCTCCTGGTGTGACGGTGGACGACCGGTTGCTCGTGCCCTATCCGAGCGTCGAGATCTTCGACGGTGCGGCGACATCGGCAGCTCGGTTCGTCCCGATGGATCAGGTCCAGCTCGCGACGGCCGGGCCGGAGAATCTCATCGACCTAGCCGGGACTTCGCCCGTCGGGGTCGTCAGCATCCTCGGATCGGACCGGGCCGCGCTGGGCGATCTGGCCCCGCAACTTCCGGAGGTCGTCACCGACGGCCTACGTCGCCGCGATGTCGCCTTCGGCAGTTCCGGGGCGACGACCTCCGAGGTCCTTGCGGCCGGCGACCCGGGCACCACTGGCCGACGCACCATCGACTACATCAGCGACCGGACCGCCGGGCAGACGGTGACGCGGTGGCGGGGGGTCCGGTCCGTGACGGCGTCGTCGTCGGCCTCTGATGCCGGCGCGACGCTGCGCCTGGGTCCGGGGACAGGTCCGGCGGCCGCCCTGGACGGCGACCCCCTCACCCGGTGGGTCAGCGGAGTCTATGGGGAGGCGGTCGGGCAGTGGCTGGAGCTGGGCCTGTCAGCGTCGCAGGAGGTCAGCGGGCTCACGATCCAGCTGTCTGGCGGCTACCCGATCCAGGCCCAGCCCACGCGGGTGCGGGTCAGCACCGACACCGGCTCGGTCACGAGCGACATCCTCGAGACGGACACCGTGGTCGCGCTGGCGACACCACCCGGTATGACCACCCGACTGCGGGTCGAGCTGGACGCGGTCGCCTCCGGCGCACCCAATGGCTTCGGGATCGCCGAGCTCACCGTCCCCGGCGTTCACCCCGTGCCCGAGCTGGTCATGCCGGCAACGGGACCGGCTGCCCCCGCCCAGATCCTCAGCCGCGTGGAGGTCCCCGCCTTGGCCGGGTGCGCCTTCGTCGCAACCCGGTCCCTGTGCTCGCCCACCCTCGTGCGAGCCGGTGAGGAGAATGCCGGCATCTTCCGGTCGTTGACGCTTGCCGCGGGAGCGGCATACGAACTGTCCGGCACCGTCCTTCCCGGCGTGGGGGGCAATATCGAACGACTGTTGGACTTCCCTGGCCGGATCACCGCCACGGCCAGCAGTAGCCGCGTCCAGAGCCCGGCTGCGCGGCCGGCGACAGTCGCCGACGCCGACCTGGGCACCGGGTGGGTGGCCGGCGACGCCGATCCGAGCCCGCGACTGCGACTCGACCTCCCGCAGGCTCGCACGGTGACCCGGCTGCAGTTCCTACTCGACCCTTACCTCGCCGCGTCCCATCCCACCTCGGTGACGGTGACCGGCGACGACGGCACCTCCTCGACCGTGCCCGTCGATGCCGAGGGGTATGCCGCGATCTCGCCGACCACCGGGCGTGGGCTGAGCATCGACTTCCTGAGCGACAGCGCAGCCAGCTCGATCGACTCCGTGAGCGGTTTCGCCGCACACCTGCCCGTCGGGGTGTCGGAGGTGCGGCTCGAGGGCGCCGATGACCTGCGCGCTGCCCTGGACCCCACCCGCACCGTCGCTGTCCCCTGTGGCTTCGGCCCGACCGTCCTGGTCGATGACACACGGCTGCCGACCCAGGTCGAAGGAACCGTCGAGCAGGTGCTCCGTGGCGCCCCGCTGCGCTGGTCGGCCTGCCCCACCACGAGCGCCGCCACAGTCGACCTGGCGGCGGGGCGGCATACCCTCTCGGCGGCCGCCACGACGGAGTTCCGGCCCCACCAACTGTTGCTGCGCCGCGTCGAGGCGCCGGTGTCCGCCGCGGCGGCCCCGACCTCCGCGTCGGCCCCGACCTCCGCGAGCCAGAGCATCGCCGCTGCGGGCGACAGTGGGTGGGCCGTGCCGCAACGCACGCAACCGGGAGTGCTCGTGCTCAGCCACAACGCCAACCCCGGCTGGGTTGCCACCGACGGGCACGGGCAGGCGTTGGCGTCGGTCCGGGTCAATGGCTGGCAGCAGGGCTGGGTGCTCCCCGCAGGAGCAGCCACCGAAGTGCACATTCGATACGACCCTCAACGGTGGTACGCCGCGGGCCTCGTCGTCGGGGCCGTCGCCTTCCTTGCCCTGCTCGTCCTGTGGCTGCTGACCACGCGCTCTCGCGCAAAGCCCCGGAACGAGATCGCCGAGCCTGACGGCGGATCGGTCCAGCTGTCCGGAGCACTGTCCGGATCGGCATCGGGCGGATGGTTACTGGCGGTTCTTCTGGTGGTCACGTTTCCCGTCAACGCGGGGCTCGTCGGTGTTCTCGCCGTGGTGATCGGCGCTGTCGTGGGCTGCGTGGGCCGCCGCTGGCCGCGCCTCGGTGTCACCCTGGTGGGTGTGCTCGCTGCCGCGGCGGTTGCCGCCGTTGCCGCGGCACCATGGGGCGAGGGTGGGGCCGCGCTCATGTCGGTAGGGGTTCAACAGCTCGTGCTCGCCGCGTTCGCCGGCATGGCCGCCTCCGGGGCCCCTGGGGCGGTCCTCCCGCGGTGGGTGCCGAGCGCGGGGCGCCCTCGCCGTGTCAGCGCTCCCGGCGGCGCGCCCAGCGCATGATCGGTCGTTCGACGAAGCGATAGCTGACCCACGCGACGGCGAAGGTCACCGCGATGGTGCTCACCCACAGCTGAACGAACTGTCCGTCGAAGGTCCGATGGTTGAACGCCCGCTCGGCGAGGGATAGCACGATGAGGTGATAGGCGAACACTCCGTAGGAGATATCGCCCAACGCCCTGCCGATCCGGCCGCCCAGCGCGCGCACGATGGCCGAGGGGCGGTCCGCGGCCGCGCCCACCACGGCGGGAAACACGAGAAGGGCACCGAGGACGGCATACCCGAGGTTCTTGACGACGGCCTGGCCCACGGTCGGTGGCGACAGGTCGTACGGCCCGGCGATAGGGGTGCACAGCAGCAGGTAGAGCGCCGCGGCCGCGGCATACACGCTGCCGGCGGCGTGCCCGAGCTCATCCAGGACCGTCGGGCCCAGCAGTCCCGCCTCTCGCGCACCGGACCATGCTGCTAAGGCCATCCCGAGCCCGAACCAACCGAGGAACGCCGGAAGCCACACCATCGGCAACCCGCCGCCGGTCGCCGTCGCGGCGCCCACCCAGACCGCGGACGCGGCGGGGAGCAGCAGCAGGACGGCAAGAGTCCGGGTGACCCAAGCACGGGGGGTCGGCGCGGAGCGGTCGAGGGCCCAGGCGAGGGCTGGGAGGGCGAGGTAGAAGGCCACTTCGGTCGCCAGGCTCCACATCTGGGTGAGGCCGGTCGGGGCCGGGACCTCGGTATAGATCTGGGTGAGGGTGGCGTAGCGCAGGAAGGAGCTCGGGCCCACGAGCGGGGTGTGGTGCAGGAGGAGGGCTGCTGCGAGCACGGCCAGCCACAACGCCGGAAGGATGCGTGCCGCTCGGTGGCGCAGGTACGTCCCGAGTGCTGGCCTTGGCCGCTCCGCGAGCCTGGCCATGACGTGGGGACGGTAGAGCAGGAAGCCGGACACGACGAAGAACAGGGGGACCCCGGCATCGAGCCGGGCCAGCAGTCCGGCCTGCTGGCCGTTCAGGGAGGCACCCGAGGTGAACCCGACGTGGGTCGACACGACGGCCACCGCGCCGCCGATGCGCAGCCCGTCCAGGGCCGGGAAACGCAGGGTCCGGTGGGTCCGGGTGGGCCCGTCGATGAGGGTGTCGGTCATGGGACCGCCAGGACGGGCGTCTCGCGGATGTTGCCCACCTGGATCTTCGTGATGCAGGAGGTGCCGGCGTCGGCAGCTCCCGCGATGGCCAAGGCGGACACCGAGTCGACGATCGGTAGTTGCAGCTGGTTGAGCCCGGGCTCGAGGTGGATCGTCCAGTCCTTGGCGTCCGTTCGCAGCAGCGCCGCGCCGCCCCGCTCCGAGAAGTAGTCGACCTGGACGAACCAGGTCCAGGCGAACAGCCGCTTCGTGACCGGCACGTATGCCGTCTCTCCGGGCTTGACGAGGTAGCCGCAGTCGGGCGCCGGCCCGAGGGGGACCTGGACGAGGTCCTCGACGGTGGCGTTCACCAGATGCCCGTCACCGCGGGCGACGAGCACCTGCCTGGCCGGGGCACCGAAGGTCAGGGGGAGCCCCAGCGGGGACAACATGTCGCTCAGGTGGGCGTAGTCGGGGAAGAACCCCGGGTTGATCACCCCGTCGGGGGCGACCCCGTCATACAGCGACCGCGGGCCGACGGCACTCGCGTCGCGCACGATCGTGCTCACCCACGGTTTCGGGGAGTGTGGTTCGATCCGCTGCCACTCGGCGCCATTGCCGGCCAGCGCCGACAACGACACCGCGGCGGTGAGCAACCCGACCAAGGCGTCGACCCGACCGGTGACGATGGCCGGCAGCGGACGGCGCAGGGGGGTGGTGCCGGTGTCGACTTCGATCCGAGAGCGAGTCACGGCGAACACCACCGCGAAGAAGGTGACCGGGAGGAGGTCGGCGGAATACCTTGCCTCCCGCACGCTGAGCACCCCGATCGACTGGTAGCGGCTGCTGAACAACACCAGCCCCCACGACACCACGGCATACGTGAGGACCATCCCGATGAGCCAGCCGCCGCGGCGGCGATGGCGGACGACGAGGATGGCAGCGCAAACCGCCAGCGCCAACATCGGCAACCAGAGCACGGCTGGCACCGGGTCGTAAATGCTCGTCGTGTTGTCCGCGGCACCCCACGGCCCGCCCACCAGCGACGGCAGGACGATGTTGAACAACCCGGTGAAGAAGAACGACAGTGACTCTCCGAGCCCCCGCGGCGTGAAGGTGCGGTCCACGCCCATTCCGGCCGATCCAGGCTTGGCCAATACGAACAGGTATGCCGGCAGGTAGACCACGGTGATCGCCGCGAGGAGGCTCAGCGGCCGCCAGGACGCGCGCAGTCGCGCCAGCGGCGAGCCTGTGCCGAGCAGCAGGACGAGGAAGACCGCGGGGATGACCAGGAGCAGGGCCTTCTGCCAGAAGAACAGGCCCAGAAGGTACGTGGCGCCGAGCCCGACCAGTGGGCGGATCCCCGGCCGGCGAAGGTAGCGGCAGAGGAAAAGGATGACCAGGGCCATCGTCAGCTGCAGGGGGAGGACCTGGATCGACGCCGCCCACCACAAGCTGGTCGGCAGGAAGATCGGCGAGAGCGCCACCAGCGCGAGGGCCAGAAGGGCCCGGGAGGTCTCGCCGAACACCTCCGCCAGGGCGGCCGCCCAGGCCAGGATCGACAACACGCTCAACCCGACCGTGACGACGACGGCGACGGTGTAGTCCAACGGCGCCAGTGTCGTCGATGCCCAGGCGAGAAGGAACTGCCCAGGCATGAAGTGCTGGTTGTAGTTCTGGGTGAGGTAGTCGGCCAGCGGCTGGCGCTGCGCCTCGATCTGGTAGATCCAGTCGTCCTGGATCCAACTCCAAGAAGAGACCGTCCAGGTACGCCATACGAGGGTCACCACGAGAATGGCGAGCGCACCCAACCGGAAGGTGGACGTCAACCCATGGGTCGGTGCCGACCGGGACATCGGCGACGAATCGGTCAGGGCCGAGGTGCCCGCAGAGCCCATATCAGGGCTTGTCGACGCGAGGGCGGGTTCGCCGCTGTGCGACATGTCACCTCGATCTGGCCGAGTTGGTAGGGAAATGAGGGCGCCGCTGTTACGATCCGTCAGATTTACGAGCCTACCCGTGGGGATCAGGCAGGCATCGACGGTCACTCTAGTGGGGAGCAAATCACGTGCGTCGCACTCTCGGAGCCATCGCCCTCGGCCTTGGTGCCCTCCTGCTCGTCGTCGGGTTAATGGCGAAACCCGTCCTGTACACGCAACTCGCCACGGTGCCCTTGAACTACAAGAGCACCTCGGTGTCGGTCGGCCGTGACATGTCTGTCCTGCGATTGTGGTCCGACGACGCCAAGGTTGGTCACTACGACAAGTTGACCGGCGTCACTGTGCAGAGCACCCGTCAGGTGCTGGGAATCCCCGGTCGCGTGCCCGCCGACAAGCAGTCATCCACGGCGTTCTGGCAGACCGGTGTCAAATCGATCGCTGTCGGCGTCGGCGACCTCAGCTACAGCATGGAGACCGTGTCGTTCGACCGGCTCACCGGTGTGGCCAACAACTGCTGCGGCGACCAGGTCTCCATCGGCGACCTGGAGAAGCCCGATGCCATGAAGAACATCACCCACGAGGGCGGCTACTTCAAGTTCCCCTTCGACGTGCAGAAGCAGTCCTACGCCTGGTGGGACGGTGACCTCGGCAAGGCAACGGCGGCCAAGTTCGTCCGCACCGAGGACCTGTTCGGCACCGAGACCTACGTCTTCGAGCAGCGCATCGACAAGCAGGAAGTGGCCAGCCGCACCGTTCCAGCGGCGATCTTCGACGGCACCGGCGAGGATGTTCCCGCCAAGGTGATGTACGGCAACGTCCGCACCTTGTGGGTCGAGCCCAACACCGGCGTCATCGTCAAGGGTCAAGAAGCGATCGACAAGACCCTCGAGTCCGCGTTGGGCACGGTCGCCGCGACGAAGGGCGTCATCGGCTTTGACGAGTCGACCATCAAGGCCAACGCTCAGGAGTGGGGCGCCCTGGGCAGCCAGCTCGGCTTCGTCAAGAACACCTTGCCCTGGCTTGGCCCGTTGCTGGGCGTCCTCCTTGGTCTCGTCGGCGCAGTCCTCCTCGTCGGCAAGGGTCGTCGTTCGGCGGCGTCATGGAGCGGTGCCGCCGAAGGACCGGTCGCGGGTCTGGAGGGGCTTGACCCGGTGGCCGAGACCCAGGTCATGGACCCCACCCGGGCCGAGTTGCGCAACCAGAGCAGCCTGTAACAAAGAAGCGCAACCGAGGGAGCCAACCGGCGCCCATGGATCGACGAAGCCCTGACCCGCCCAAAGACGGTGGGTCAGGGCTTCGTCGTCACCAGGACCAGGGTGCCGGGGATGAGGCGCCCTCGTAACGGGGACCAGCCGCCCCACTCCTGCTCGTGACCGTCGGGCCACTCCAGTTCGACGAGATCGAGGATCTGCAGCCCTGCGGCCACGACATCGCGGACCCGGTCACCGATGGTCCGATGATGCTCGGCATAGGTTGCCCGCCCCTGCCGGTCCTGTTCGACATACGGGGTGCGATCGAAGTACGAGAACCGCACCGTCAAACCGGTCTCGTCCGGCTCGTCGGGGAAGACCCATCGGAACGGGTGGGTACACGAGAAGACGAACCGACCCCCCGGCCGGAGCACCCGGCATACCTCTGCCATCACCCGACCGGAGTCCGCGACGAACGGCAGCACTCCGTATGCCGTGAACACGACGTCGAAGCTCGCGTCACCGAACGGGAGGGCGAGTCCGTCGCACTGGGCGAGCGGGAGGGGCGGCCACCCGTGCGCGTTCTCGATGGTCCGGCCCCGCTGGAGCATGCCGAGCGAGAGGTCGCTGGAGACGACCCGAGCACCCGCTTGACGAGCCCAACGGCCGCCCTGCGCGGCTCCGCCGCCGATCTCCAGCACGTCGCGTCCCGTGATGTCGCCCAGGAGTCCGAGGAGTTCCTCGCTCCACCCCTCCGGTCCCCAGACGAGGTCGTCATCGCCGAGGAAAGCCCCGTGCTCGGCGTAGTAGTCCCCCGCTTCGGCGTCCCACCACGTGCGGTTGGCCGCGGCGGTTTCGGCGGTACCGGCGTCGCGTCGCAGCGCGATGGGGTCGGAGTCCATGCCGCCATTGTGGCCGGATCTGCGGGCTGGGGGAGATCGTCGGCGTGTGTGAGGGTTTCCGGGTGGTGGGGCTTGGCCGGCCGGGAAATCGTCAGCGTGTGTGAGGATTTCCGGGAAGCAGGGGACGTTGGAGGTTGGGCGGCATACCGGGCAACTTTGACCCGGTCACGCGCGGACCGGTACCCTGACCCAGTGCCCTTCGGGGCGCGGTTCGATGCTGCCTGCCCGCCGTCGGTGATCCCGTCGGCGAGCGATCAGACCGAACACCCAACCTTGTCCGCCCCGCAGGCCGACCGGCGTGCGGCTTTACATCCTGTCCACCATCGGAGTTCCTACTACATGAGCATCAGCACGGTCACCAAGACCGCCCCTCAGGTTGCCATCAACGACATTGGCTCTGAGGAAGACCTCCTCGCCGCGATCGACGCGACGATCAAGGATTTCAACGACGGCGACATCGTCGAGGGTGTCATCGTCAAGGTCGACCGGGACGAGGTCCTGCTCGACATCGGCTACAAGACCGAGGGCGTCATCCCCTCGCGTGAGCTGTCCATCAAGCACGACGTCGACCCGGCCGATGTGGTCAAGGTCGGCGACGAGGTCGAGGCTCTCGTTCTCCAGAAGGAGGACAAGGAGGGTCGGCTGATCCTGTCCAAGAAGCGCGCGCAGTACGAGCGCGCCTGGGGCACGATCGAGAAGGTCAAGGAAGAGGACGGCGTCGTCACCGGCACCGTCATCGAGGTCGTCAAGGGTGGTCTCATCCTGGACATCGGCCTGCGCGGCTTCCTGCCCGCCTCCCTCGTCGAGATGCGTCGCGTGCGCGACCTGCAGCCATATGTCGGCAAGCAGATCGAGGCCAAGATCATCGAGCTGGACAAGAACCGCAACAACGTCGTCCTGTCCCGCCGCGCGTGGCTCGAGCAGACCCAGTCCGAGGTCCGCACGACCTTCCTGCGCGAGCTGCAGAAGGGCCAGGTCCGTTCTGGTGTCGTGTCGAGCATCGTCAACTTCGGTGCGTTCGTCGACCTCGGTGGGGTTGACGGTCTGGTCCACGTGTCCGAGCTGTCCTGGAAGCACATCGACCACCCGAGCGAGGTTGTCGAGGTCGGCACCGAGGTGACCGTCGAGGTCCTCGACGTCGACATGGACCGCGAGCGCGTGTCGTTGTCGCTCAAGGCGACTCAGGAAGACCCGTGGCAGCACTTCGCTCGGACCCACGCGATCGGTCAGGTCGTGCCGGGCAAGGTCACCAAGTTGGTTCCGTTCGGTGCGTTCGTGCGTGTCGATGACGGCATCGAGGGCCTGGTGCACATCTCCGAGCTGGCCGAGCGGCACGTCGAGCTGCCCGAGCAGGTCGTCACGGTCAACGAGGACATCTTCGTCAAGGTCATCGACATCGACCTGGAGCGTCGCCGGATCTCGTTGTCGCTCAAGCAGGCGAATGACGGGACGGTCGGTGTCGCCGACTTCGACCCGACGCTCTACGGCATGGCGGCCGAGTACGACGAGGCGGGCAACTACAAGTACCCCGAGGGCTTCGACCCGGAGACCAACGAGTGGCTGCCGGGCTTCGAGACCCAGCGCGAGAAGTGGGAGAAGCAATACGCCGAGGCCCACGCCCGTTGGGAGGCCCACAAGGCCCAGGTCGAGGCGGCTGCCAAGGCCGACTCGGAGGCTGCGGTCGCTGCGGGCGAGGTCCCCTCGTCCTACTCCTCGACCGCTGCCGAGGCCGCCCCGGCGACCGGCACGCTCGCGTCCGACGAGGCCTTGGCCGCGTTGCGCGAGAAGCTCACCGGCAACTGAGGCTGCGCCAAGCAGACACTGAGCCGGGCGGCATTCCTCGCTGGTATGCCGCCCGCTCACCACGGCATGGCCCGAACCACCCCGTGTGGTCCGGGCCCTGCGGTCATGTCGGGCGGGTTGCGGTGCCGCTCGCGTCGGTCCGTCACCGGTTGAGGGCGGCGAACAGGCCCTTCTGGCGGCGGTAGAGCGTGCGGAACTGGGCATAGATCGGCTCGTATGCCGCCCGCGCAGCTTCGTCGGGCACGAAGGTGCGCTCGACCCGAACGGCATCGGCGGCCTCGTCGACGGTGAGCGCTCCCACTGCCATGCCGGCGACCAACGCGGCACCGCGCAACTGGGCGGTCATCGGTTCGGCGACCCGCTCGACCCGCCGGCCCATGACGTCGGCGTGAACCTGGCACCACAGGTCCGAGACTGCCCCACCTCCGATGAACCGCACCGGATCCAGTCGTTGGCCGACGAACTTCTCGACATGCTCATGCAGCCAGCGGGTGTTGCAGGCGACGCCCTCCAGCAAGGCCCGGACCAGGTCGGCCCGGGTCGTCCGCAACGACATGTTGTGCCATCCGCCGCGGGCCAGCCGGTCATCGACGGGGGAGCGCAGCCCCGACAACCACGGCGTGAACACGACTCCGCCGGCACCGAGGGACGAGGTCGCCGCCAGCGCCGTGAGCTCGTCGAACGACCCGCCGAACACGGCGTTCTTGGCCCACTGCAAGCACAGGCCAGCTGTCTCATGGTTGTTGGCCAGCAGATAGCGGTCGGGTCGCAGCCCGGGCACGGTCGCGATCGAGTGCAAGACGTCGGTCTTCTTGGCCGGCACCGGGCAGGAGATCCACGTCGTTGTCGACACCGCGAAGTGCGCGTGATGATCTCCCGTCGCCCCCGACCCGACCGTGGCGGTCACCAGGTCGGTCGTGCCCGCGACCACCTGCACGTCGGGTCGCAGGCCAAGGTCCGCGGCGACGTCGGCCGCAACAGTCCCCACCAACGACCCGGTCGCCACCAGCGGTGGCAGCCTGCGTGGATCGACCCCTGACAGCGCCACCAACCGCTCGTCATAGGCCAACCGGGTCTGGTCCCGATTATCAGTGAGCCAGGACAGGGTCATCGAGGAGTGACTTGCGACCGCCCTACCGGTGAAACGCATCGTCAGATAGTCGACCGGCTCAAGGAACCACCGCGCCGCCGCCGCCACGTCCGGCTCGTCGCGCTGGAAGGCCAGCATGTGGCCGACCGGGTCGCCGCCCCCCGGCGAGGGCGCGCCGGCTGAGCGACGCAGCCAGGTCAGCGCCCGCCCAGGGTGGTAGCCCAGCACGGGTCCGCCGATGACCGAGCGGGTATGCCGTGCCCCTCGCGTGTCGAGGTAAAGGCGGGCGTCTCCGACCGGCATACCGGCGGCGTCGACCGGCACGGTGCTGCCCCATTGGCCGGTGACCGCGACAACCTCCACGGCCGACGGATCGACGGCGCCGGACGACAAACCGACACGGGTCAGTTCGCGAACTCCCGACCACCAGTCGGCAGCGTCCTGGACGGCCGTCCCGTCTGGTTCCCGTCGAGTCGGCGTCGAGCGCGCACCCGACCAGAGCAGCCGGCCGTCCAACGTGGCCACACCGACTTTCGGACCGCCGGTTCCGAGGTCGATAACGAGGGCCAGTCGTCGCCCAGCGTCGCCATGGCGAGGGGCCGACAGATGAGCGCTCACGGGGTCGGCACGCTCTGCTGGGCGTCCATCATCTGGGTCATCGCCGACGTGATGAACATGCCTGCGGCAGGCGTGAACCCACCGGGCACCCCGCCATAGAGTGCCGAGCTCACCGCAGGCGTGCCGCGACGCGCGGCGGCATACTCCACGGCGGCGGCGAGGTCGGCGGCGAACCTGGCGACGACTCCGTCCTGCAGTTGCGGTCCGGTGACGGCCAGGTGCAGGGCGTCGGGGTACTGCAGTCCGTTGAGCCGCCACCCACGTGCGCGCAGCGCGTCGTTGACGTGGTAGATGTCCACGTCGTCGGAAGTGAATGCGACGACGAACGGCGAGTTCCCCAGCAACCTCAGGCCCGGTATGCCGCGCACCGCCTCCTGCATGGCCGTGGCGGTCTCGTGGATGGCAGCGGCGCGGGCGGCATACCCCTGACGTCCCAGGGTGACCATGGCGGCCCAGGTCGCGGCGAGCAATCCCACCGAGCGGGAGCCAGCCATGCCGGGGGAGAAGTATTTCCCGCCTGACCAGTCGGGGACGAAGAAGTAGGCCCGGTTGCGCAGCGCGATGTCCCGGAACAAGACCGTCGAGGTCCCCTTGAGCCCGTAACCGTACTTGTGCGTGTCGGCGGACACGCTCGTCACCCCGGGCACCCGGAAGTCGAACGGGGGTATGCCGTGCTCCGCACCATCGAGGAACCCGAGGACGAACCCGCCCAGGCACCCGTCGACGTGGACGCCGACCCCACGCTCGGCGGCGACTGCGGCAACTTGCGGGATCGGGTCGATGCTGCCATAGGGGTAGTTGCCGGCCGACGCGACGACCACCGCGGTGTCGTCGTCGATGGCGGCGGCGACCGCGGCCGGGTCCACGAGGGTCGTGGCGGGATCGACGGGCAGGACCCGCAGACCCATCCCGAACAGGTGCGCGGCTTTGGCGAACGCCGGGTGCGCGGTCTCGGGCTTGACGATCGTCGGGCGGGCCACCCCACGGGCCAGAGCCTGCTCCCGGTAGCAGAGCATCGCGTGCAGGATGCTGTCGGTGCCGCCGCTGGTGACCAGCCCGGCCGGTTTGCCGTCGCTCACCGAGTCGGCGTGGAAGATGTCCAGCGCCATCGCGAGGATCTCGCCCTCGAAGCGCGTGGCGCTCGGGCACATGTCGCGCTGGAGGGCATTGGCGTGGCTGAACCGGGTGAACGCCTCGCCGAGGAAGGCATAGTGCTCAGGATCGCCGTGGTAGATCGTGCCGGAGCATTGACCCGAGGCCCAGACGGTGTCTTCCTCGTGGGCCATGGCGTCAAGCTCCGCGAGCACGTCGTCGTGGGGTCGGCCCTCGGCGGGCAGGTCCTGCAGCACGGGGAAGCGGTCACGATAGGGATAAGAGTCGAACAGGTCCGGCACGACAACGCTCCTTTGGGGTCCATCGGGCACCCTAGTCGCGTTGCTGGGTTAGCGTGGGGGGTTATGAGCATGCAGTGGAGTTGGGAGTTTCTCGACGCTTCGGGAGCCGCGATGGCCGGGCCGGAGCCGAGCTCCCCGGCCTTTCCGACGCAGTCGGAGGCCGAATCATGGATCGGCGAAGTCTGGCCCGACTTGGTCGACGGCGGGGTCGACGCGGTGACCTTGCGCGAAGGCGAAACCGTGGTCTATGGCCCGATGTCGCTGCGACCGGCCGAGTGAGCGGCCCGATGCTCCCTTCGACCGCAGGTGCGTCGGCCCGACCGCTGGACCCAGCCCTGGTCGCCCGGATCGACCATCTGGTCGCCAGCCGGCAGCGGCAGTGGCAAACCCCAAACCTCTCGGTCGGCCTGGTGCGCGACGGCCACCTCATCCACACCGTCCACGCGGGATCCGCGCGCCTGGATCCCGCCGTCCCCGCGACCGACGACACCCAGTTCCTCATCGGCTCGGTGACCAAAACGTTCACCGCCGTGGCCGTCATGGCGCTGCGCGACGCCGGCCGCCTGGACCTCGATGACCGCCTGGACGCCCACCTCCCTGAGGTTGCCCACGGCGCTCTGACGATCCGCCGGATGCTGGGCCACCTCTCGGGCCTGCAGCGGGAGCCGGTCGGGCGGGTGTGGGAGACCTTCGACAACCCGGACGCCACGCGACTTCTCGCCGAGCTCGCTGCGGCCGAGCGGGTGCTCGCTCCCCACGAGGTCTTCCACTACTCCAACCTCGCCTTCGCGCTGCTTGGACAGGTCATCGAACGGCTTGAGGGTCGCCCGTGGGAGGACGTCATCCGCGAACGGATCCTGCGTCCCCTCGGGATGAGCCGCACCGCCCTCACCCCGGGTGACGATCGAGCCCACGGCTATCTTGTCCATCCCTTCTCGGGGGTGGCCACACCCGAGCCGGTCACGGACCTCAAGGCGACGGCCCCCATGGGTGGCCTCTGGTCGACGGTCACCGACCTGACCCGGTATGCCGCGTTCCTCGCCGACCCCGACCCTGCCGTGCTCGCTCCGGCCACCGTCGAGGCGATGTGTCGGCCGCTGGTCATCGTCGACCCCGACACCTGGACTCTCGGCTACGGGTTGTCGTTCGGAATGGTCCGCCGAGGAGAGCGCGTCTACGTCGGGCACGGGGGAGCTATGCCTGGCTTCCTCACCGGGCTGCGGGTCTCCCGCAAGGACCGGTTGGGTGCCGTGGTCTGGGTCAACTCCTCGGCGGGAGCGGAGCCGATCGTCCTGGCTGCCGATCTGCTCGACCTGGTCCTGGATGCCGAGCCGACGCCTGTCACGACCTGGGTGCCCGAGGCTCCCACACCCGACCTTGCCGAACTCCTGGGCCCCTGGTGGTCTGAAGGTGAGGAGCTCGTCTTCACCGTCCGCGAGGGGCGACTGTGGGCTGCGGTCCGCGGCGGAGGGCCACTGTTTGAGAGCCGGTTCGTCGCCGAGGGTCCCGACCGGTTCCGGGTCGACCTCGGCCGTGAGCGTGGCGAGCTTCTCGAGATCGTTCGGGACGCGACCGGGTTGGTCACGAGGATGTACTTCGCGACCTACGCAGTCACCCGGCAGCCGCTCGCGTTCGCCCAACTCTGAGCGCGTATGCCGCCCTGCGGCTGCCGTGGGGACTGGGATTCCCCAAGGCGACGCGGCTGGGGTCGGCCCAGATCAGACGGGGTATTCGCCGCGCTTGTTCATCGGGCGCGGCAGGCGGCTGCGCCGGATCTGGTAGGCGCGCATCACGGCATACATCATCGAGCCACTGGGAACGGTGCCGAACTTCGCCTGTAGTTGCCCCTTGATCTTGCGCCACATGAGGAAGGCATCGCCCATCGTGAGGAAGATCAACCCGTAGACGAGGACGAACACCGCCGTGAGCGCCCACACCTCCTTGATGAACGACAGCAAGAGGGCCAGCAGCATGGTCGGCAGGAGGATCTCACCGAGGCTGAAGCGCGCGTCGACGTAGTCTCGGATGTAGCGCTTGATCGGCCCCTTGTCCCGCGGCGGCATCTTGGACTCATCGCCGGTGACCAACGCGGCGCGGGTCTCGGCCATCGACGCGCGGCGAGCGTCGCGCTCAGCCCGGGAGGCCGCCTTGCGGTCGGTGACGACCACGGGACGCTTGTTGGCCGCCTCCTGGTCGCGCCGCTTGGGCGTGGGGCGGTTCTTCGCGCCCGGCCGCAGGGGGTGGTCTTCGACGGCGGGAGTCGGCTCGCTCTTCTTGCTCCAGAACACGAGGGCAACTGTATGCCGTCCGGCCACCTGCGCCGGTGCGCCCTCGCTCCCGGGGTGGGCCGGGACCCCTACAGTGCCTCTGTGAACGCAGCCGTGGCGCGACCTGACGACAAGCAAAACCGGATGAAAGTCCGGTTGGCCTTCGGGCTGGGTCTGATCGGCGCCGCGCTCGTGGCGGTGCCCGCGGCATACCTCGCGGTCACGGCATGGAGCCAACTCACCCTGCCTGGGGGAGACGCCGGGCTCGGCGTGCTCATGGCCGCAATCCTCGTCGTCGTGATGTCAGGGCCGATGCTCGTCGCGCTGGCGTTGACGCCGGCCGGGCGCCGGGCTCGGCTGGCCGCGGTCTTCTTCGCTTCGCACGTGATCGTCGTCATCGTCGTCGGCATGATCTGGGCGGCCTTGTCGGCGCAGACTCCCACCGCCTGAGCGGTCCCGGGCGTAACGCCCGCGGCGTGGGCGGTGGGGCGCCGACGTTCGCGTCGGTAGGCTCGGCCGGGTGACCGATCAGAACCTGACCGCCGTCGACGTCGAGGCCATCCGCACCCGCGTCCGCGACCTGCTCCCCGACCTGCGCACCGACCTGGAGGACCTCGCGCGGATCCCCAGTGTCTCGTTGGACACCTTGGAGGGGTTCGACCGGGCACACCTCGACGCCAGCGCCGAGAAGGTCGCCGCCCTGCTTCGGGCCGAAGGGCTCGACGTCGAGATCATTCGCGAAGGTGGGCAGCCGGCTGTCCTCGGTCACATCGATGGGCCACCGGGAGCGCCGACGGTGACCTTGTATGCCCATCACGACGTCCAGCCGGCCGGTGACCCGGCGCTGTGGGACACCGACCCGTGGACTCCGATCGAGGTCGACGGCCGGCTCTACGGGCGCGGCACCGCCGATGACAAGGCCGGCATTACCGCGCATCTGGCCGCGCTCCGGGCGCACACGGGCAATCTGCCCGTCGGAGTCACGGTGTTCGTCGAAGGCGAGGAGGAGTATGGCTCGGAGTCGTTGCCGACCATCCTGGCCAAGCACGGACACAAGTTGGCCGCCGACGCGATCGTCCTGGCTGACTCGGGCAACTGGGACATCGGTCTCCCCGCGTTGACGACGACACTGCGCGGACTGGTCCGCGCAGTGGTGAAGGTGGAGACCCTCGACCACGGCATCCATTCGGGGATGTTCGGGGGACCCTGCCCCGACGCGATCACCGCTCTCATCCGACTGTTGGCCACCTTGCACGACGACGAGGGCAACGTCGCTGTGGCCGGTCTGCGGGAGGGCCACGCCGCCGACCTGGACTACGACGAGGCGCGCCTGCGCCGTGAGTCGGGTCTGCTGGACGGAGTCCAGTTGATCGGCAGTGGACCAATCCTCGACCGGATGTGGACCAAGCCGTCGTTGACGACGATCGGGATCAACGCGCCCTCGGTCGAGAACGCCTCCAACACGCTCGTTCCCGCAGCGTCGGCGAAGGTCTCCATGCGGATCGCTCCGGACCAGGACCCCAAGGCCGCGTATGCCGCGTTGCTGGCTCACTTCGAAGCGCACGTTCCGTGGGGAGCCAGGCTCACGGTCACCTTGTGCGACGACGGGCCAGGCTTCTCCGCGACGACCGAGGGTCCCGTCTATGACCAGGCCCGTGCTGCCCTGGCGGATGCGTTCGGCGTCGAGTCGGTCGAGATGGGGGTCGGTGGATCGATCCCGTTTGTCGCCGCGTTCGCTGACCGTTTCCCTGACGCAGCTATCCTCATCACTGGGGTGGAAGACCCGGACACCCGGGCCCACGGCTCCAACGAGTCGCTTCACCTGGGTGACTGGGAGAAGGCCTGCGTGGCCGAGGCGATCCTCCTGGCCCGGTTGGGGACGCTTCGTCGCTGACGTGAGGTGCCGGTCCGAGCAGTCGTCGGCGGGTTTGCTCAACGTGCCGTCTTTGGGAGTATGTGTCACACTTTCTGCAGGGGCAGCCGGGGGACCAACGAGGAGTCTGGAGCATGCGCATCAGTCGGGGGACAGCGCGCCGAAATATCGGGCGACGCACCAGTCGGGTCAATCGCCAAGCCGTTGTTTCTGGCGCCGCTGGCGTGGCGACCGCATTGGTGTTTTTGGCCGTTCTCGTTGCCGCCCGAGCGACGCCACCCAGCAACGGCAGCGCTCAAGCGCGGCCGAGCATCAGCGCGCCAAGTCATACCTCCAGCCGCAGCGCGGTGCCGTCGGCCGAGTCCAGCCCCCGGATCAGCCTCGGGTCGCCCCGGCCGGTCGTGACGCTGGGAACGCCAGTTCCGACCACCCGGGCGGTTGCCACCACTGTGCCAAGCTCGATCACCGCCAGCACCGCCCCGAAGGCGCCCTCCCCGACAACCGTGGCGACCACTGCCGTGTCGACACCGGCCCCGACGGCCACGGCAACACCAAGCACGACCGTTGCGGCGGCGGTGCAGATGACGGCCTGCAAACGCCACCCGGCTAGCGGCGGCACCGAGGTGTTCTTCACGATTACCGGAAGCCCAACGACCCCCTATCGCGTGTCTGTGGCTGTCGGCGCGGCGGTGAGCAAGATTGAGATCCTCGGGGCGCGGTCCAGCAGCGTGGCACTCACCCAGGTGACGTATGCCGGCCCGAAAAACTGCTCGGTGACACTCGGCTGGTAAGGCCGCACCGTTGACTCCGCGTCGTTGACACCGCATCGATCACGCTGCGGTGGCGCTTCCCTGGCTTGGACAGCGGCGTCGTGCGCGGCCTGCTCAGTCCTCCTTGTGCGTCGGCCCCGGCAGAGCGAGCATCTGGTCGAGGGCGACCCGGGCCCAGTGGGCGACCTCAGGGTCGACCCGGATCGGGTTGACCACTCGCCCCTCGACGAGCGACTCCAGTGTCCACACCAGGTGCGGCAGGTCGATGCGGTTCATCGTCGAGCAGTAGCAGACGTTCTTCTCCAAGAAGGCGATCGACTGCTCGGGGAACATCGTCGACAAGCGCTTGACCAGGTTGAGCTCGGTTCCGACCACCCAGGCCGTGCCCGCTGGTGCTGCAGCAACCTTCGTGATGATCTGCTCGGTCGAGCCGATCTCGTCGGCGAGCTCACAGACCTCGTAACGGCACTCGGGGTGGACGATGACCTTGACCCCAGGGATCTCCCGGCGGGCGGCCTCGACGGCCTCGACGGTGAACCGGCCGTGGACCGAGCAGTGCCCGCGCCACAGGATCATCCGGGCGGCCTGCAACTGCGCCTTGGTGAGGCCGCCGCCGGGCAGGTGCGGGTCATAGACGACGCAGTCCTGCAGCGACAGCCCGAGCTCGCGCACCGCAGTGTTGCGACCCAGGTGTTGGTCGGGCAGGAAGAGCACCTTTCCGGTGCCCTCGACCCCGCCGGTCTGCTCGAAAGCCCATGCCAGCGCGGTCCGCGCGTTGGACGACGTGCAGATCGTGCCGCCATGCCGTCCGGTGAACGCCTTGATCGCGGCCGAGGAGTTCATGTAGGAGACCGGGATCGTCTGCTCGGCGACCCCTGCATCGCACAGGTCGTCCCAACAGTCATCGACCTGCGCTGAGGTCGCCATGTCGGCCATCGAGCACCCAGCGGCAAGGTCCGGGAGGATCACCGTCTGCTCGTCGGAGGTGAGGATGTCGGCCGACTCGGCCATGAAGTGCACGCCGCAGAAGACGATCCACGGGGCGTCTGGGCGCGCTGCGGCCTGCTGGGCCAGCTTGAATGAATCGCCCGTGACGTCTGCGAACTCGATGACCTCATCACGCTGGTAGTGGTGGCCCAGGACGAACACCTTGTCTCCGAGCGCCTCCTTCGCGGCGCGCGCGCGGGCCACCAGGTCGGGATCGGAGGGGGCCGGCAGGTCACCGGGGCACTCCACCCCTCGCTCGCTGTGCAGGTCGCGTCCCTGACCGAGGACGAGCAGGCGCAGGGGGGTGTGCTTCGGGGCCGCAGTCTCGGTGCTCACAAGGCACAAGGGTATGCCGTCCGCGCGCCGATTCCTGCCTCTCCCGGTCGTCGGGGAGAAGCAGCCCAACGGGCTCGTGGACATGATGGGATGTCACCCGTGCGTGTGCTCATCGCCCCCGACCGGTATGCCGGTTTGCTCGACGCCGCACAGGCGGCGGAGGCGATGGCGGGCGGCTGGACCGAAGGAGCGCCCCACGACGACGTGCCGCGACTTGCGCTGACCGATGGCGGGCCGGGCTTCGTCGACGCACTGGCCGCAGCCGCGGGGGGCGAGCTCCACATGGTCACGGTCAGCGATCCCTGGGGTCGGCCAACGCCGGCAACTCTGCTGGTCAGCCCGGAGGGGTCGACGGTCCACCTCGAAGCGGCCCAGGTCTGTGGGGCCCAGCTTCAGCAGCGTGGTGACGACCCATTGGCCGCGAGCTCGGCCGGGCTGGGGCAGTTGCTTGAAGTCGCTCTGGGGCTGCGTCCCGCCCGGATCATCGTCGGGTTGACCGGGGCGCTGGCCCTGGACCTCGGCCTCGGAATGGTCTCGGCGCTGGCCCCGCGCACCGACCCAGGAGCAGATGCGATCCTGCGCGGCGGGGCTCGCGGCCTGGGCGGGCTGGCCCCGGATAACCTGGCGTGCCTGACCTCGGCAGCGGCGCGGTTCGCCGGAGTCACCCTGGTCGGTCTTGGCGACCTGCAGCAGCCCTTGCTCGGCCTGGCCGGGGTGGCAGCCACCCACGCATCCACGCTCGGGGCCGATGCGTCGGCTGCGCAGCGCATCGAGTCCAACCTCAGCCACGCGGTTGCACTGATCCGCCGATTCCGCCCCGAGCCGAAGGATCTCCTGACGGGCGCCGTCCTCCGTGTGGACCGCGAGCCCGGTGTCGGGGCAGGCGCGGGCGTAGGTTTCGGGTTGACGCTGCTTGGGGCAGCAGTCCGGGATGGGGTGTCCGAGGGGCTGGTGCTCGTCGGCGCCGCCGATTCCTTCCGGGGTGTGGACCTGGTCGTCACGGGAACGGCGGTCCTGGGGTGGGAGAGCCTGCGCTCCAGCCCCAGCGCGGCCATCGCGCAGCTGGCGCAGGCGCACGGCATACCGGCGATCGCGGTGTGCGGCAGGGTCGAGGCCGGACGGCGGGAGACGATGGCGGCCGGGTTCTCCGGGACGTATGCCGTCGCGAGCTCCCTCGCGGGGTGGTCGACTTTCGCCGCCCACCCGGCACGAGGTCTGGCGACCCGAGCTGCGGCGGTGGCGCGCACCTGGTCCCCGCCGGACCCCCACCCACCTGCGACGCCACGCAGCTGATCTGCCCGACTAGGGAATCCGCCGCAGACGACGTACATTGGATCGACGCCGCCGGGAACAACCGTCGGCAGCCCACGGTTGACCGCTTTAACGTCGTCTCGTTCACGACTCCGTCACTCCGACCCCGCGAGGAACCCCCACTATGAGCGTCCAGGACCAGACCAGCACCGCGACCCACGGCGTCGTTCTCACCGACGTCGCGGCCACGAAGGTCAAGAGCCTGTTGGCCCAGGAGGGCCGCGACGACCTGCGGCTGCGTATCGGCGTGCAGCCGGGCGGCTGCTCAGGCCTGATCTACCAGCTCTACTTCGACGAGCGCACCCTCGATGGCGACGCAGTGCGCGACTTCGACGGTGTCGAGGTCGTCGTCGACCGGATGAGTGCGCCCTACCTCGAGGGCGCGACCATCGACTTCGCCGACACCATCGAGAAGCAGGGCTTCACCATCGACAACCCCAACGCGGGCAGCTCCTGCGCCTGCGGTGACAGCTTCAGCTGACCGCTCCCGCACACCGCGCGAAGGCCCCCGGACGCATCCGTCCGGGGGCCTTCTCCCGTATGCCGTCTGGTCGCCTCCCAGGGTCAGCGGGCCCGAGCGGCGTGAGCGGGGGAGGGTTGACCGGTGGCCAGCCGCCAGATCCGAGACCCGAGCACGAAGGCCAGCAGCATGGGCAGCAGGATGCTGAGCGGGTTGATCGCGGCCAGGATCTGCAGGTGCTCACCCTTGTGCACCGTGATCTGCGCCCACGGCAGGAAGACCGGATGGCCGGTGACGTCGATGGTGCTGCCGCCCGCAGCGAGGACCCCGTCCGCCCAGGCGGTTGTCATCCCCAACGTGGCGAAGGCGGCGATGGCGAACACCACAATCGCGGCATACGTCCCGACCACCCAGCGCGGGCGGGAGTCCCGATCGGGGGCAGCCGCTGCGGCGAGCGCGCGAACGCTCCCGAGTGAGCGTCGGGCGGCGGGGAAGCCGACAGCGGCTGTCGCATCGGTGAGGTTGCCGACAAGCTCTGCCCGGAGCTGCTTGCGCCCGCGGCCGGACACACCTTCAACGTCCATCCAGTAGTCGTAGGCGAGCATGGTGCGACGGATGCGGATCCAGTCGAGTGCGGACATATCAAGCCCCTGTCGGTGTCGTGAGGTGGGTCGCGGTGAGATGGGTCGGGATGAGATGGGTCGGGGTGAGCAAGCGGACGCGCTCGACGAGGGCGTCCCAGTCGCGACGGGCGCGGACGAGTTCGGCGCGACCGCTCGGGGTGATCCGGTAGTACTTGCGAGCCGGACCGGTCGCTGATCGCAGCAGGTAGGAGTCCAGGTGCCCGGCGGCCTCCAGGCGGGCTAGCGCGGGATAGACCGTCCCTTCGGCCAGCTCGTCGAACCCGATCTCTTGCAGCCGGGTGACGATGCCGTAGCCGTAGCCGTCGCCCTCGTCGAGCAGTTGCAACAAGACCAGCCCGAGCACCCCCTTGAGCATCTGCGGATCGTGCGTTGTCATAGCTATGAGACTATGGGTAGTACCTAGGTATGTCAAGTAATAGGGATTGCTGAGATCCGACCTTTCGAGCCACGCCGTCAGCCGTCGACTAGCGTTGCGCCATGCGCGTCGCCGTGACGGGATCTATCGCCACTGACCACCTGATGACCTTCGGTGGGAAGTTCGCCGACTCGTTGGTGGTCGAGCAGCTGGACAAGATCTCGTTGTCCTTCCTCGCCGACGATCTGCAGATCCGCCGGGGCGGGATCGCCGCCAACATCGCTTTCGGCATGGCCAACCTCGGCCAGCAGCCCGTGCTGGTGGGGTCGGTGGGCAAGGACTTCGAGGACTATCGCTCCTGGCTGGAGCGGCACGGGGTCGATTGCAACTCGATCCACGTCTCGAGCAAGGCCCACACCGCACGCTTCGTCTGCACGACCGACGTCGACATGGCCCAGATCGCGACGTTCTATCCGGGGGCGATGTCCGAGGCTCGCGGGATCGAGCTCAAGCCGGTGTCCGACCGGGTCGGTGGCATCCAGCTGGTGCTCATCGGACCGAACGACCCGGTGGCGATGCAACGGCATACCGACGAGTGCCGCACCCGCGGCATACCGTTTGCTGCGGACCCCTCCCAGCAGCTGGCCTGGTTGGACGGGCGCGGCATCCGCGACCTCATCGAAGGCGCGGCCTACCTGTTCACCAACGAGTACGAGGCGCACATGATCGCCCAGAAGGCCGGCTGGGACGAGCGCGACCTGGCCGGTGCGGTCGGCGTCCAGGTGACCACCAAGGGCAAAGACGGCGCGACGATCCGGCAGAAGGGCCACGACCCGATCCATGTCGACGTCGTCCCCGGGGTGCAACCGGTCGACCCCACGGGCGTCGGCGATGCCTTCCGGGGCGGCTTCCTCACCGGCCTCGCTCGAGGCCTGGACCACCGCCGGTGCGCTCAGCTGGGGTCGACGCTCGCGGCATACGTCATCGAGACGGTCGGCACCCAGGAATACACGCTGTCCACCGCCGCTTTCGTCGACCGGGTCAGGCTGGCCTACGGTGCCGACGCGGCCGCCGACATCGGGGCGCACGTCCGCTGCCCCAAGCCCTGATCGACCCGTCCCGACCCGCCATGCCGCAAGATCCCGGGCCGTCGCGATACGCCTTCCAGGTGCACCGTGCCGAGCCGGGGGAGGACCTGGTCGGTGCCGGGGCCGATCTCGAACCGGCCACGATCCTCGCGGCATACCGCTCGGGCGTGTTCCCGATGGGGTTGGGGCGCCACGGGGCCGGCCCGATGGGCTGGTGGTCTCCGGATCCTCGTGGAGTGCTTCTCCCTGGCGACCTGCAGGTCAGCCGGTCGTTACGACGGTCGCAGTCGCGCCTCGCGGTGTCGGTCGACACTGCCTTCGACGCGGTGGTCCGAGGCTGTGCCGACCCGGGACGTGAAGGCCGTTGGATCACCACACAGATCGCTCGGGCCTATGCCCGCCTCCACGCTCTGGGCTGGGCCCACTCGGTGGAGGTCTGGTCAGGGGAAAGCCTCGTCGGCGGGCTCTATGGCATCGCGATCGGCGGGCTCTTCGCGGGGGAGTCGATGTTCCATCGGGTCACCGATGCGTCCAAGGTCGCCCTCGTTGCGTTACGGGATCTGCTGACCGCTGACGGGGACCCTCGCCGACTCGTTGACGTCCAGTGGGTCACGCCTCACCTGGCGTCGTTGGGGGCCAGGGAGGTGCCGCGGGCGGCATACCTGGGGATGCTGGCGGATGCGCTGGAGGCGCCGCTTCCGACTGCGTGGCGCTGAGCCCGCAGACCACGTATGCCGTGTGCTCACCTCCGTCGGCCTCCGCCACGACGTCCACCACCTCAAGCAGGGTGAGCCCGCGCATCCGGACGAAGGCGGGGACGTCGGTGCGTGCCGCAGGGTCGGTGGCCAACAGCCGGACGGCGGTGCCGACCGGCTCACGGGCGAGGGCCTGAGCCAACCGCAGGACCGGCAAGGGGCAGCGCAACCCTCGGGCGTCGACGGTGACGGGCGGGGTCATCGGTCGGGTCATCGCCCGGCCACCTGGCCCCGAACCACTGCGACGGCTGCAGGGAGCGCGGCGATGAGGGCGGCGACGTCGGCGTCGCGGTGCGGGCTGACCGACTCCATCGGAAGGGTGATCCGGATGTTGCCGTGGGTGAGGGCACCCATCGCGGCGAGCACGTGACTGGGCTCGAGGGTGCTCGAGGTGCACGCCGAGCCAGAAGCCACCCCAATGCCCTGCCGATCGAGTTCGGTGACGAGGGTTTCGCCGTCGGCAAGGAGGAACGAGCAGGTGAGCACGTGGGGGAGTCGGTCAGCGGGATCGCCGACGACCTCGGTGTCGATGATCTGCGCGGCTGCGACGCGGAGGCGGTCGATGAGAGCGCGGGCCGTGGCCGCATCGTCGGCCTGGGCGGCTGCGCTTTGCGCCCAGGCTTCCGCCGCGCCGAGCACGAGCGGCAGCACCGGCTCGACGTCGATGCGTCCGCCTTCGAGCTCGGTGGCCGGACCCGGCCGCCGCCATCGGGTGCGGGGTGGCACAACGAGCAGGCCGACGCCGGCCGGTCCGGCGAACGATCTCGCGTCGCCCACGAGCACGTCGTAGTCCGTCGGAGTCGCATCGCGCCCCAGTCCCGCCGTGGCATCCACGAGCAGAGGTATGCCGTGTCGCCGACACTGCTCGTGCGCGGCCCGTAGCGGTTGTCGGGTGCCGACCTCGCCGTTGGCGCTCTGCAAGGCGGCGACAGCAGATCCGGGGAGGGCGAGCGCAGCCGCCCACCGGTCAAGGTCGACCCGGCCCTGAACGTCGACGGCGACCTGTCCGAACTGCTGCGGATCGGAGGCCGCTGCGGCGGCGTGTCGCCCGGCCAACAGGATCGTCGAGTGTTCGACGGCGGAGGCGACCAAACGCGAGCCGGTGCGGCGGGCGGCATACGCCAGGCCCTCCAGGCCCGAGCGCAGGGCGGCGGGGCCGCTGGGGGCGAAGCTGAGCG
>MTKY01054202.1_pt1 | contig 39495 bp, 32 predicted proteins | sample 1042731 | NCBI WGS metagenome assembly MTKY01 (sample SAMN06212206, study PRJNA360538) | anaerobic digester metagenome | biome: Wastewater treatment plant; material: sludge; isolation source: anaerobic digester fed with sludge from wastewater treatment plant | place: Denmark: WWTP Soeholt ...
CGCCGCCCCGCGGGCGGCGCAATCGCTTTCGCGATGCAGGCTGTCGGGCGTATTACTTTATTCCGTAGTCGTGGGAAGTTATGGCTGAGGCGCAGAGGATGCCGCTGGAGCACGCGCAATCCATGGCCACGCCGTATCCCCGCGCCGTGTCGCCAGCGAAGAACAATCCTTCCACCCCCGGTGCCTTTACGTCGGGCTTGAGGCTGCCCGCCTGGGTGACGCTCTTCGCCACGCCCTCCAGTTTCACGCACACGGGATAGAGCTCCCAATCGATGCAATCCTTGAAACCGGGGTAGACGCCCTCGAGGAAGTCGGGGACGGCCCTCACCACCTTCATCACCAGCTCGCGGTTGTGGGACTCGGCCTCCGTCAGGGGCAGATACGCCGTGAAGAGGTGCTTGCCCGCCGGTGCGCAACCAGGCTCGATATACGACTGGATGTTCCACGCCATATAGACGTCCCAGTCGAAACCCTCCTCGCGGGGAACCACGCAAGGCGTCTTCATCAGGCGTTTGGCATGGTCCTCGGGCACGGGCAACTCGGAGAGGCCGAAATAGGGGCTCAGGCTCCCATAGCCGTACAGGGACCTGATATTGGCGACGAAGTCGCCCGGGAAAGCCTTTTCGTCCACGTACTTGAAGAGCTCCTGTATGGGGACGTTGAACACCACCCGCGGCGCGGAGATGAGCTCCTCTCCCGCTTCTCCCCTGACCCTGACGCCCTTGACCTCGTTCCCCTCCAGCTCTATGGCGGTCGCCGCGGTATCGAGGCGCAGCTCCCCCCCGAAGGAGCGGAACCTGTCCGCAACCGCTTCCGACCAGGTGATGATGCCGTTCTCGGTGAAGCCGCCGACGTAGACGGTGCCGCCCTTCAACGCCGCCGGAAGGATCACCTGCAGGGAATAGCGGGTCATATCGCCCATCGAGATGTCTTTGGGGTCGTTAATGGTGGTGAAAAGGGTGCCGAAACAGCGCAGGTAGTCATAGACGACGCTGCTTTCCGACAACCCGGTGTTCACCAGGTGGTCGTGGAGGGATACGCGGTCCAGTCCCTCCAGCTGTTCGGGGGTCGCGTTGAGGAAAGGCCCGAAGAAATCAAAGAAGCTCTTTCCGATCCTCTTGAACTCCCTATACAGCTTGTCGTCCAGCCGTTGTATGTTGCTCAAAGGTGATTCCTGGTAGAACTGCCCGTCGATCCAGGAGCCGGTCAGACAGGGATTAAAGACGACGTCCCTCTCCCCGTAGCCGCCGATAAGGTCGCGCAGCATGGCGAAATATCCCTCCCCGGCAACGCTCACGGCGTGATAGCCCAGGTCTATGGTGTAGCCGTCCAGGAGCCTCTTTGCGATCATCTCCTCCAGCGACGGCTCGGAGGCGACGAGGTAGCTGTATTGCCCTCCCAGCAGGCGACGGTACCATTCTGCCCCTTTCGCGGTCACTTCCTCCCCCCTCATGGAGAGGGCTCGTCCTCCCACTCGATCGTCCTTCTCGATGACAAGCGTTTTCATGCCTTCCTGGGCCAGGAGCACCGCCGTGGACAGTCCGCCGACACCGGCTCCCACCACTACTGCGTCCCACTCGTCTGCCATGTCCGCCTCCCTGTGTTTAACCGTGTCCACTCCAACGTCAGACCCCGGACCAAGCCCGCTGGCCGATCCGGAGAGTATACGATTTATCGCTGTCTATGAAACATCCTTCTTTGAAAAATAGCAAGTGCTCCTTAATAGTTTGCCACCTCTTTTTCTAAGTGTTATCCTACTTATCGTTCTGCGCAGTTATGACCGGCTATCAAGACGAGGGAGGGAAAGAGACATGTTCGAAGTCATAGCCGAAGGCACGGGACCCCTTTTCATGGATCCCGATGCCGATAAGGCGCGGGAGTTTTTCCACGGCAAGAACAGGGCCCTGGTAGGCAAGGTCATGACCGTGAGCGAGGCGGTCGCAAAATTCGTCCACGATGGAGAATACCTGGCCATCGGGGGTTTTGGAGCCAACCGCATTCCGACCGCCATCTGCCACGAGATCCTGCGGCAGCGCAAGCGTAATATGGCCTTTGCCGGTCATACCTCCACCCACGATTTCCAGATCCTTGCCGCGGGGGAGGTGTTCGACCGCTGCGATATCGCCTACATCATCGGCCTGGAGGCCCGCGGCCTCTCCGCCAACGCCCGCCGTTACATGGAGAGCGGCAAGGTCACCTCGTGCGAGTGGACGAACTACGCCATGGCCTGCCGGCTCAAAGCGGCTGCGGCGGGTATCTCCTTCATGCCCGCCCGCAACATCATGGGCACGGACACCTTCAAACACAGCGCCGCCAAGGTGGTGAAATGCCCGTTTACGGGCGAGAACTACGTGCTCTACCCCGCTCTGTGGCCCGACGTGTCGGCCATACACGTACACGAGGCCGACATCTACGGGAACTGCCGCCTGAAGGGCATCTCCATCGCGGACCTCGAGCTGGCGCGGGCTTCCAAGCATCTCATCATCACCACGGAGCGTCTGGTCTCAAACGACGAGATACGATCCGACCCCACCGCCACCGTTATCCCTTACTACCTGGTGGACGCGGTGTGCGAGGTCCCGTATGGCAGCTACCCAGGCAACATGCCCTACGAGTACTTCTCGGACGAGGAGCACCTGAAGATGTGGCTGACCGTCGAGAAAGACCCGGAGGAGTTCAAGCAGTTCCTGGACAAGTACATTTACGGGACGCGCGACTTCAACCAGTACCTCGAACTGTGCGGCGGCATCGCGCGCATTAACCAGCTGCGAGCCATGGAGCACCTGATCGACACCGTCAATGGAAGGGGGTAGAGCATGAGCGATTACAACACCATGGAGCTGATGATCAGCGTAGCCGCCCGCAACCTCGAGGACGGAGCCTCGGTGGCCGTGGGAACCGGGGCGCCCTGTGCCGCGGCCATGCTCGCCCAGAAAGCCCACTCCCCGAACCTGGTGATCATCTTCGAGGCCGGCGGCATCGCTCCGCTACTCCCGACCATGCCCATCTCCGTCGGCGACTCGCGTACCTTCTACAAGGCGGTCATGGCCAGCGGCATGTGCGAAGTCATGGAGACCCTGGCCCGCGGCATGGTCGATTATTGCTTCCTCGGAGGCGCCCAGATCGACATGTACGGCAATATCAATTCCACCGTCATCGGCGACTGGGAGAAACCCAAGGTCCGCTTTCCGGGATCGGGGGGCGCTAACGACTTCGGGTCTATGGCCTGGAAGATAATGGTTATCACACCGCAGGACTCCCGCCGCTTCGTGGAGAGGGTCAGCTTCATAACCACGCCCGGATACCTCGACGGGCCGGGCGCGCGGGAAAAAGCCGGCCTGGCGGTGAACACCGGCCCCCACAAGGTCATCACCAACATGGCCGTGATGGGCTTCGATCCCGAGAGCAAGCGCATGCGGGCGGAGTCGATCCACAAGGGTTTTTCCTTCGACGACGTGCAGGAGAACACCGGCTTCGAGCTGCTCAAGTCGCCGGATCTGGTGGAGACGCCGGAGCCTACCGCCGACGAGCTGCGCCTTCTGCGCGAGGAAGTGGACCCCAACCGTTACATCATCGGCCGCTAACTACCCGTATAAAAGGGCGGCGGCACGGTGTCCCGGTGCCTGTCCCGGCGAATCCGGGCCTGGCATGGCACGCGTACGTTAGTCTGAAAGTCAAGGCCTGGTCTGAAGCTTATCGCACGCAAGAAGGGCGCGTCCGACGCGCCCTCCTTTCAGTTGTGTTATTTGCCGTTGCCCAGGATGATGAGGGAGTCGACGACAACGGGCCTGGAGCCCTGGATGATCACCGGGTTCATGTCGATCTCTTTTACGGCATCGTACTCCATGCCGATGTTCCCGATGGCGATGAGGATGTCCGCGAGGAGGTCGCGGTCCACCGCCTCCTTGCCTCGGAACGGCCCCAGGATGGACTTGCTCTTTATCTCGTCCATCATCTGAAGCGCGTCGTACTTCTCGATGGGCGCCACGCGGAAAGACGTGTCCTTGAGCACCTCGGTGAATATGCCCCCCAGGCCGAACATGACGCAGGGGCCGAACTGTGGATCCCTTACGAGGCCTACCACCAGCTCGCGTTCCCCCTTGATCATCTCCTGCACCAGGACGCCGTCATAAGGGTCAGAACCCAGGTTCTCCACGATCACCTTGTAGGCCCGGCGCACCTCGTCCGCATCGTCCAGGCCGACCTGGACCAGGTCGCGCTCTGTCTTGTGGGTTATCTCGGGGCCGCATGCCTTGAGGACTACGGGGAAGCCCAGCCTCTCCGCAGCCGCAACGGCTTCGTCCTCTCCGACCACCAGTTCCTCCCTGGTTACGGGGATCTTGTGCTCGCCCAGGAACAGCTTGGCCTCGTATTCCGACAGGGCTCCCTGCCCCCTGGACACGGCCTCGTCGATTATACCCATGACATCCTCCGTCTATAGACCTTCGTTTCCCTCTACTACGCCATGAAATATTATCCCATAAGCCTCGGAGGTGGCAAATCACCGCCTTGCCGACGGTGGTCAGCCGGTCAAGAAAAGGGCGCGCCTCGCGGGCGCGCCCCTTGCTCTTCCACGAACGGATCGCTTACGGGGCGAATGGCGTGGTCATGTCGTTGCCCTCGTAGAGGCGCACCCCGCCTTCCGCCAATCTCTTGAGGAACTCTACCGGCGGCAGGCATGCCTCGGGAGCGAGAGCGCCCTTCTCCTTGACCAGGCCCTCGCCCAACATCTGCACCGCGACGGACGAGGGCAGGCAGGTGATCATGTCCATGTGTGCGACGGCGCCGTAGGCGAGGTGGACCCATTTCCCGTCCTTCTTGCCGGTCACGTCAACCCTGCTGGCGGAGCCGGTCTCCGCGGGCCTGCCCACGTTCTCCAGGTAAGGGAGTACCATGTTGAAGAAGCCGCCAATGATGTCCTTTTTCCTCACCGTGTCCGTGAGACGAAGCTTGACCAGCACATTAGTCAGCGCCACCAGGTAGCCCTCCACCAGGCCGCCTTTCAGGGTGACGGTACGGGCGTTGATATAGCGCGGGATGGTGATGGGCTCCGGGTGTCCCGCGTGGAAGACGTTGATGGTGCCAACCGGATCTGGAAAACGCAGCCGCTCCAGCCCCGAACCGGCCGGGACCCAGGTAATCCGTCCATCGATATAGGTGGGGATCATCCCCGTGACGGCGTGGATGTAGTGCAGGGTGACCGCCTTCCCCGCGGTATCGGCCGCGTGGCTCGCCCACGCGGTGGCTATCTCGTCGACCTCGTCGAGCTGATCGGCAGCGAGCCGTGCGAGGACGTTGGTGGTGCCGGGAGTCCACCCCACGCCGGTGATGGCCGTAACCCCGGCCTTCTTCGCCTCGGCGTCCAGCTCCAGGAACTCCGCGCACGCATCGTAGTCATCACAGATGCTGACGTAGTCGACCCCTGCCTCGATGCAGGCGCTCGCCACTTTCCTCTCGTACTTGTAGAACGGCCCTATGGTGCCCATGGCCACATCGAAACCGCGTATCGTCTCCACCATCCCGGCGTGATCGTTCGCGTCAACCTTCACGGCCCTGCACTTGCTCCCCAGTTCCCTCGCCAGCGCCTCTGCCGCCTCCAGGTCGTAATCCGCGATCAGGAGATCCTCCACGATCTCCTTCGCTGCCAGGTCCTTGACCCCGAAGCGGCCCATCATGCCCGCTCCTCCAAGCGCTATTACTCTCATCCTTCCTCTCCTTTCCTCCACCATACAATGAAAAACCTGTATATCGAGAGATTATCTCGAGATGCTCGCAACGACGATGCTCATGACCTCCGCAAGCGCCTCCCGCATGGACAGCTCCTCCTCGTTCTCCAGCCACTCGAGCTCCAGGCCCTCCACTATGCCCAGGAGGATGAACGCCATGCGCTTGGCGTTCATCTCCCTGAATTCTCCTCTCGTCATGCCCTGTTCCAGCATATCCTCGAGGGCCTGTCTCATGCGCACGTAATAGCTGGTGACCTTCTCCGTGTAATCCTCGTTGAAGATATAGCTGCGGTCGACCCTGAACTTCCACAACAAGCGCAGGTATTCCGTCTCGCGGTAGTAGAGCTCCGCCACCTCCTCCACCAGTTTCTCGAATCTTTCTGCCACTGTGCCCGCTTCTTTTCTCGCGGCCTCGATGAGCATCGCGAAGTCCCTGAGCATGTCCTCCACCAGGGAGAAGGCCAGCTCCTCCTTGCTCTTCCAGTACCAGTAGATGGTGCCCTTGCCCAGGTCCGCCGCCTGAGAGATCTGGGAGATGGTGGTGTTGTGGAAGCCCCTCTCCGAGAAGAGTCTAAGGGCGGCTTCCTTGATCTGTTTCTGCCTGAGTTCCTTGACGGGGTTCTCTCGCCTGGCCAATGCGCTTCACCCAACCCTATCGACCGACCATCCGGTCGATATCCTATCATCCCCGCTCCGCCGAGTCAATCAATCGGGGGGATCCGGACCTGCTGCGCTCAGTGCATACCCACCGACCCGTCCGTTCTCGGATTATTTCGGGCTCATCCGGGAAGAATAATATGTGTGCAGCATTGTGGGCTCTATGTCTGCCTGCGGCGCATAACAGCGCTTATACCGCAGGCTTTTTATTGCGGCCGCCGGTCCCCGCGGGCTCGAACGGCGGGAGGGGGATCCGGCTTGAGCGTCAAGGAGGAAGAATGCTGGAAAAAGTGCTTTTCACCGTTGATTTTTCGCCCTTCACCGAGAACCTTCTGGGGTGCGCGGAGGAACTGGCAAGCGTGGGGATGAGGGAGATGGTGCTTCTACACGTCGTCGACGCAAACCCCGACGCCGTCCACGGGGATCGTCCCAGTCCAGACGCCTCTGCCCCGGAGAAGGAGGCCGGCGCAGCACTAGACTCGCTCGTGGATAAGATGGGCATGATCCCGTTCCTGGTCAGGAAGGTTGTCAAGACCGGCAATCCCGCCCTGCAGATCCTGGAGACGGCAAAGGAGGAGAACGTTTCCTTCATCTTCATGGGCGCCCACGGCAAGGGTTTCCTCAACCGCCTGATCCTGGGCAGTGTGAGCGAGAAGGTATTGAAGCTGTCCGACAGGCCCGTGATGATCCAGCAATGCAGGGTAAAGGGCGGCGCGGAGGACCTGGTGTGCGAGAACGCCTGCAGCCTCCTGCTGCAGCATATCCTCATCGCCAACGATTTCTCCTCCTACGCCGAGAAGATCGAGCCCGTCCTCAAGGAGTTCACCAGCACTTTCTGCGCGCCGGTGACTCTCCTGCACGTGCAGGAGAGCGGGAGGTCCACTTACGGCTGGGACGCCAATTACCGGGCGGAGAAAAAGCGCACAAAGGAGAGGATGCGGAGAATGCAGGACCTCGCGAGCGAGCTGGAGCCGTCGTGCGGCAACGTGCGCGTCTCATTCGTGAAGGGGAGCCCCGGCGCCCTCATCCCCAGGATTGCCGACGAGATAAACGCGTCTCTCATAATCGTCGGCGCCTTCGGTAACCGCACCACCGGCTCCCTTCTGGGCGGCGTGGCCGAGAAGGTAGCTCGCGAAAGCGAGAGGCCGGTTCTCGTGCTCAAAGCATAAGGGCGTTCTGCCTGCACCGGCATGGCATTCGGGGGCGGACTCGCGTCGGCCCCCGATTATCTGTCGGCTTCAATCCGACGAGTATCCCGGCGCCGTCTCGGAGCAACCGGTCTCTATCTGCTCCGCGATCGCGCCGTTCCGGGACTATCCCAGCAGGTGTCTGGCGATGACCACCCTCTGCACCTGGTTGGTCCCCTCGTATATCTGGGTGATCTTGGCGTCGCGCATCATGCGCTCCAGGGGATACTCGACCATGTAGCCGTAACCCCCCAGGACCTGCACCGCGTCCACGGTGACCTTCATGGCCACATCGGAAGCGAAGCACTTGGCCATGGCGGACACGGCCGAGGCCTCGCGCCCCGCGCTCTCCACCAGGGCGGCCGAATAGAAGACGAGCTGGCGCGCCGCCTCCACCTGAATGGCCATGTCGGCGAGCATGAATTGTATTCCCTGCAGGCGGGCGATGGGCGCCCCGAACTGCACCCTCTCCTTGGCATAAGCCACGGCGTGCTCCAGCGCCCCGGCGGCGATACCCACGGCCTGCGCCCCGATGGAGGGACGTGTACGGTCGAGGGTCATCATGGCGATCTTGAATCCCTCGCCCTCCTTGCCGAGGAGGTTTTCCGCCGGCACCTCCATATCCTCGAAGACGAGCTCACACGTCTGCGACCCCCTGATCCCCATCTTGTGCTCTATCTTGCCGATGCCAAAGCCGGGGAAGTCCTTCTCCACGATGAAGGCGGAGATGCCCTTGACCCCCGAGCTCTCGTCGGTCTTGGCGAAGACCGAGTAGGTGTCGGCGATGCCGCCATTGGTGATGAAGCACTTCTGCCCGTTCATCACGTAAACGCCGTTCTTCTTCACCGCCCGCGTGGTCATGGCCGCGGCGTCGGAGCCCGCGCCGGGCTCGGTGAGGCCGAATGCGCACTGCTTCTCGCCCCGGGCCAGGGGCGGGATGTATTTCTTGAGCTGTTCGCCTGTGGCCGCCAGCATGATGGGCTGGGAGCCCAGCTTGCACACCCCGAGGATCAGGCTGGTGTTGGTGCACACCTTGGCCAGTTCCTCGATGGCGATGCAGATGGTGAGCAGGTCCGCGCCCGCCCCGTCCAGCTCCTCGGGGAAGCACAGGGCCAGGAGGTCGTTGTCGCGCAGGAGCTCGAACATGTCCCAGGGATATTCCCCGCTGGCGTCGATGTCCATCGCGCGCGGCTCGACTTTCTCCTTGGCGAGCTGGCGTACGGTCTGCTGCAGCATCTTCTGTTCTTCGGTCAGTTCGTACATCTTGCCCTCCTAGGACCTCGTTTGGGGGGCAAAGCCCTCCGTTCGAATCTCTTGCTTTACACGGTCATTATCCGCAAATCCGGACCCGACATTCAAGACCGTGCCATATGCGATTCCCCACCGCTAACCTACTTTGATGACCAGGCCGTCCCCCTGGCCGCCGCCGCCGCAGATTCCCGCGGCGCCGAAACCGCCGCCCCGGCGGCGCAGCTCGTAGGCCATGGTGGTGATGATGCGGATGCCGCTCACGCCGACGGGATGGCCGAAAGCGATGGCGCCACCGTTGACGTTTACGTTCTCCATGGTCTGCGGGTCGAGGCCGATCAGCTCGGTCGAGCGCCAGGTCACGCTGGCGAATGCCTCGTTTATCTCCACCAGCTCGAGGTCGCTCACCTTCATGTCCGCCTTTTCCAGCGCGTCCAGGATCGAGAGAGCGGGGCAGGGGTGGAGGTCGGCGAACTCCCCGGCGTTCCAGCCGTAGGATACCACGCTGCACAGCGGCTCCAGTCCCATCTCCTTCGCCTTGTCGGCGCTCATGACCACGGTCGCGCATGCGCCGTCGTTTATCTGCGAGGCATTGCCCGCGGTGACCGCGCCCTCCTTGTCGAAGGCCGGCTTGAGCTTCGCCAGAGCCTCAACGGTAGTGCCAGGCCTGATCCCCTCGTCCCTGTCGAAGACGATCGGATCGCCCTTCTTCTGGGGTATCTCCACCGGGACGATCTCCTCGGCGAGGCGTCCCGCCTCCATCGCCTCCGCCGCCCTCTGCTGGCTGCGGGCCCCGATGAGGTCCATCTGCTCGCGCGTGATGCCGTAATGCTTCGCCCACTTGTCCGAGCCCTTTCCCATGTGCACGTTCTCGAAGGCGTCCCACAGCCCGTCGTGGATCATACCGTCCACGAGCACTCCGTTGCCCATGCGGTATCCCATGCGGGCTTTGGGGATGAAATAGGGGGCGTTGGTCATGGATTCCTGGCCGCCCACGATCAGTATCTCCGCCTGGCCCAGCTTGATCATCTGGTCCGCCATCTCCAGGGCGGACATGGAGGAGATGCATACCTTGTTTACGTTGATGCACCATTTCTCCTTGGGGATCCCGCCCTTGATGGCAGCCTGGCGCGCCGTTATCTGTCCCTGCCCTCCCGTGATCACCTGTCCCATGATCACGCAGTCGACGACGGCGGGGTCTATCCCGGCCCTCTTGATGGCCTCGGCGATGACGATCCCCCCCAGGTCCTGCGCGGTGAAGTCCTTGAGCGCACCTGACAGCCTGCCGAAAGGTGTCCTCGCTGAGCTTACGACTACGGTTTCCTTCATCTCTTCCTCCTATTCCCGGCGCCTTTTGCGGCGAATTTGAACCCTACCTCAATCCCAGTTCGCGGGCAATGACCATGCGCTGCACCTCCGAGGTGCCCTCGCCTATCTCCAGGATCTTGGCGTCCCGGAAGAAGCGGGATACGGCGTATTCGTCCATGAAACCGTATCCGCCGTGCACCTGCACGGCCTGGGTGGTCGCCCGCATGCACATCTCCGAGGCGAAGAGCTTGGCCATGGCGGCCTCCTTGGTGTGGGGCACGCCGGCGTCGCGCATGGCCGCGGCCTTGTAAGTGACGTCGCGGGCTATCTCGATCTCGGTGGCCATGTCGGCCAGCTTGAACTGTATGGCCTGGAAAGCCGCGATGGGCCTGCCGAACTGCTTGCGTTCCCTGGCATAACCGAGGCTCTCCTCGAACGCCCCCTGCGCCGTCCCCACCGCCAGCGCGGCGATGGCGATGCGGCCTCCGTCCAGGCAGTCGAGGAACTGTTTGAAGCCTTCCCCCCTCTTGCCGATGAGGTTGGATTCCGGGACGCGGCAGTCATCGAAGCTCAGTTCGCGCGTGTCGGAGGCGTGCCAGCCCATCTTCTTGTACTTGGGAGCGATGTTGTATCCGGGCGTCCCCTTGGGGACGTAGATGTTGGAGATCTCCTTCTTGCCGTCGGGGCGGGTGTCCGTCACCACGGTGAGGGTGACCACGCCGCTCATCTCCGTCCCGGGGTTGGTGATGAAGCACTTGGTGCCGTTGATGACCCATTCGCCGCCCGCCAGCTCGGCCCGGGTCTGGGTGTTGCCCGCGTCGGAGCCGGCCTCCGGCTCGGTCAGGCCGAAGGATCCCAGTATCCTGCCCTGGGCCAGGGGGACAAGCCATTCCCGCTTCTGCTCCTCCGAACCGTAATAGTAGAAGGGGCTGGTGCCCAGGGAGATGTGCGCCTCCACCGTGATCGCGCACGAGCCGTCCACGCGCGCCAGCTCCTCCACGGCGATGGCATAGGCCAGGTAATCGCCTCCGGCGCCCCCGTATTCCTCCGGGAAGGGTATGCCCAGGATGCCCAGTTCCCCCATCTTCCTGACGATGTCGTACGGGAACTCGCCGGTCTCCCAGAGGTGTTCGACCTGGGGGCGTATTTCCTGCTCGGAGAAATCCCTGACGGTTTTGCGGAAGAGTTTCTTCTCGTCATCCAGTTCGTACAGCAACCTCATCACCTGCCTCGTATCTTGCTCCCTGCCCTGCTATGACTCACTGCGCGGTAATTCTCGTGAAAATCGCTGCGCGGGAGGCGCCGGTGGCTCCCCATGGGATTATATAGGAAATCCAGGTCGCATCCAAACCCGTGCGCGCTATTCCCACCATGCCCCCCGGCAGGCCACGCCGAGCAGGCGGTCGTCGTCACCCAGTCCCTTCTCGGCCGGCCTGAAATATCCCCGTATCACACGTATGGTGACGGGGACGGGCCGGCGCGCTGCTAGCGGGGGGACATGCAGGTTGTATCTCGTCCATCCCCCGTGGTCGATAATCAACCTCCCCGCCGTCGCCCCTCCGATACTGACTTCCAACTCCGCAGGCCTCGACCGTGGAGTGGGATGAAAGGTAGCCAGCTCCATTGCCAGCCTTGCTCCCGGGGGCGGTGGAGGCATGAGGAACCGGGAACGGGGAGCCGCCCAGCGCATGGGCGTTTCACCGCCCTCGGGCGCATACCAGCCAGGCCCCCAATTGGCGTCCACGGCGGCCAGGGCCCGCTCCTCCACCGCGCTCACTCCCATCCTGGCCTTGAGGTAATCCGCCGGGCTGGCGGGTGCCGGGCGCATGGGCCAGCCCGACTTGAGGTCGCGCGCCCTCCTCGAGACAAGGCGCGGAAATGCGAGGGCGAGGATCCGCGAGTAAGCCGCCGCGGCCCTTATATATTCAATCGACCATCCCGCGCCAGGGCCGGCAGCACGGCAGGCCCTGAAGTGCAGGGAAGCGTCGCCGCCAACGCGGATGCTCGACAGCGCAAGCCCCGAGTCCCTCAGGAGGCGTCGCAGGCCATGCAGGGTGAACGCCCCTTCGTGTGCACCCCTCCTCTCCTCCTCCGGGGTCTCCCGCCACGGCACGCAAAGGGGTTCGTTAGCCGCCAGCAGCACTCCACCCGGCTTGAGAACCCTGGCGACCTCCGCGAAAAGGCGCCCGAAGTCGCTGGAATGGTGCAGTGTGGCCGTGGCCACGACGAAATCAAAAGATGCCGGCTTGAAGGGCAGCTGGTGCATATCGCAGATGATCCTCTCGAAAAACGTGCTCCCGTCGAGGAAAGCCTCGGCGCAGCCCAGCCCGACGTCCTCGTCGTCCAGGATATCCGTGGCAACCACTTCCGCACCCTGGCGGGCGAGGTGTGCCGAGAGCCAGCATCTTCCCGCGCCCAGCTCCAGCACGCGCCTGCCGCGCCAGTCCTCGCCGGCGCAGAGGGAGAAAACGGCGCGGCCGTGCCGCCGCCACGTCTCCACGTCCTCGCTTGGACCGTCCCGATCCTCCAGCATGGGCAGGGCTCGCAACCACTCGCGGGCGCGCAGCCTCTCCTCCTCGCGGGAAGCCGGGTCAGGCCGCATCGAAGCCCACGCCGCCCTCTCCCGTGCCACATCGGGCGACGGCTCGTAAATAAGGTCCAGCACCCCTTCTCTCAGGGCATACTCTGACACGCACAGGACGCAGGAAAGCGTCCCTTCCCTGATTTCCTCTCCCTCCTCGTCAATTCCGGCAGTCGCCAGTCCCCCCTCCCTGCAGGAGGGGCAGACAACAATGGGGAGCAGGTGTCTTTTCAACGCAAGCCTCCAGCCCCTGGATACCCGGCATCAGCCCGGCCTCGCCTTACCTGATGGCGGCAAGAGAGGGGAGGCGGCGCCTCCCCTCTACGTCTTCGCATCGTCACCGCATCGCAGCGGTGAAATATCACCTTATGCCGGCTCGAAGTGCATTAGCAGCATGGGGTGATCGACTTTTTCGTCGGTGTAGGCCACCTTGACCTTCATCCCCATCTTGATGGCATCCACCGAATCGCCGTAATTCTTCAACTGGTGTGTAAAAAGGGTGTCGGCGCCATCCAGCTTGACCATGGCCAGCACGTAGGGTATCTCGACTTTCATGAAGGCGGGCACGAAGTTGGAGACCGAGTAACTCTCCAGCGTGCCCGTTCCCGGCAGTTCCTTCCACCGCGTGATGCTCATGCAGTCGGGACACAGGGGACGCGGGATCCCCCATACCTTGCCGCAGTTCTTGCACTCGGTGGTGACGAACTTCTTGTTCGCCAGCTCGATGAAGAACTTGGAGTACTTGCCCAGGATGTGCTTGTAGGTGAAGTCCATCTTCCACTCTATGCGCATGATCTCGCGGAAATCGGCCCAGGGATCGCCGTCGGGATGGTCGAAGGCCATGGGATCTTCCGCGGTGAAGACTTCCATGAGGTTCTTGATCTGATCGAGTCCCATGCTAATCCCTCCTCTCGAAGATGTTGATGGCACAGAAGGTGCCGGTGCCGCCGTGTGAGTCCATGCCGCCGCGCTTGGCGTTGAGCTCCACCTGGCGCTTGGGGTGGGCCTCCTGGCGCAGCTGGCGCAGCACCTCGACGCCCTGGGCGATGCCGGTGGCTCCCACCGGGTGCCCGAAGCCGATGAGCCCTCCCGAGGTGTTGGTGGGGAGCTCGCCGCCGATGTCGAAGACGCCCTTCTCCATGAGCTTGCCGCTCTCCCCCGGCTTGCAGAAGCCCAGGTCCTCGTAGGAGACCAGCTCCACGCCGGTGTAGGCGTCGTGCACCTCGAAGCAGTCCAGGTCCTTGAGCGGGTCCTTGACCCCTGCCATCTTGTATGCCATCTCGGCGCCCACCTGCTTGCCGCGGAAGTGGAGTATGCCCGGATCGGGGTAGGGGCGGTCGGCCAGGCGCATGAAATCGGTGCCGCAGCCCGTGCCGGTAAGTTCGATGGTGGGCTTCTTCTCCCAGTTGGCGCTGTGCTTCTTCGCCCATTCCTCGGTGGCGAAGATAAGGGAAGCGGCGCCGTCCGAGAGCAGGCAGTTGTCCAGCAGCTTGTAGGGGTAGGTGATCATCCTGGAATTCATGACGTCGTCCACGCTGATGTCCATGGGGTAGTGGGCCTTGGGGTTATACATGGCGTTGCGGTGGTTCTTCACGCTGATCAGCGCGAACTGTTCTTCCTTGGTGCCGTATTTCTCCATGTGGGCGACCATCATGAGAGCGTAGTAGGCGATGTAAAAGCCCGCTACCTGGACTTCCCAGTCGGTATCGGAGGCGAGGGCGATGAACTGCTGTGCCACGTCAGAGGGGACCTGCCTGCCCATGTTCTCCGATCCGAAGATGATCATGGAGTCGCAGAGACCCGCCTTGATGTAGGCGTAGGCGTTGCGGATGGCCAGGCCGCCGGTGCCGCCGCCGCCCTCCACGCGCACGTTGGGCTTGGGGCACATCCCGATGTTGTCGTGGAAGATGGCTCCCGCCTTGAGCTGCTTGTCGAAATGGTCGCTGAAGTAGCTGGTGGTTGAGTGCTCGATGTCCTCGATCCTCGTCCCCGAGTCCTCGAGCGCCTCCAGCACCGCTTCGTTGATCCAGTCGCGCATGCTTCCGTCCACGCGCTCCGCGGCGAACTTGGAAACGCCTCCACCGAGCACATATACCCTCCGCTGCTTGTCCAATACTTCCATACGTCTCCCTCCTCTGCTCTTTCTGCGAATCTGCTCCGTCTAAGTGGCCATGTGTGGTTTCGCGAAATTGAAGTATGCCCTGGCCATCTCCCTCAGGGCGCCCTCGTTATCCTCGGGAAGTTCCTTGATGACCTTGGCGGGCACCCCGGCCACCATGGACCGCGCCGGGATCTTCATGCCCTGCGGTACCACCGCGCCCGCGGCGACGACGCTGCCGTGGCCGACGACCGTCTCGTCCAGCACGACCGAGTTCATGCCTATCACGCAGTTGTCCTCTATGGTCGCCCCGTGCAGGATCGCCCCGTGCCCGCAGGTCACGTAGTTGCCGACGTGCACGGGACCGTGCAGGACGCAACAGTCCTGGATGCTCGAGAACTCCCCCACCACGATCTCGCCGCGGTCCGCCCGCAGGACGGCGTTATACCAGATGCTGGCGTTGGCGCCCACGCGCACATCCCCGATGAGCTGCGAACCCTCCGCCAGAAATGCCTCCGGCGAGATTCGTGGTGATTTGTCATGGTAGGGGACTAACATCTCGCTTCGACCTCCCTTTTGTTCACGCCAAGACCTGCCCGCGCTGAAGCGCTATCGGACATCAACACATCAAAAAACGACATATTGCCGGAAAACGTCAACATATTATAACACCGTTCAAAGCGCTTATAACAGTTACTGCGCCGTTTCGGGTCATACGCCGCGATGCCAGGCATTTCTCAAGTGAAGACCGAACCGGGACGATAAGATTACACGGAATCGAATTCCGCCCGTAGCGTGCATCATCCTGGTGGCAACGCTTGTTATCTGGAGAAACGTCGGTGAGAGAGGAGGGGCGGTGCCTGCGAGATTATATTGTCCCCAGTGCCTCAGTTTTGGAGATCCCCAGGCCGAATTCTGCACTTCCTGCGGCACGAAGCTTATCCCCCTGATGCGCGTGGTCATCATGCCCTTCGTGGAAAGCGGCCAGGAGCCCGATTCGCCCGGGGAGCACAGGGGCCTGGTGGAGAGAGAGGGCGAGCTGCAGCCCTCCCAGGCGATCGGCTGCCAGATGTACATGACCAGCGACCTCGAGGCCGCCCGCCTCATCGTCAGCCACAAGGAGACGTATTTCGCCGAGGCGGAACGCATGCTGCCGAATATGGTGAAGGGCTTCCTTGACCCCCTCGGTTTTTACGATATTCCCGATCCGGGCGAGGTGGACCTCGTGACGGTGAAGGCCGCCAACATGCCGACGGAACTGTTCGTCCTCATCCAGGACCAGTACGACCCCGAGTACCTCTTCCTCCCAGAGATCGAATATTTCTTCTTCCGCTATCCGCGCCTCCACACCTCGGGCAGAGGAGACGACAGCGGGTTCGGATACGCGCAGATAAGCGCCTTTCTACTGGACAACCGCGAGAACCGCATAGTAAGCCGCGGCCATGGCGCCGGCCTGGAGACCCACGACGTGAGCGGCGATATCATGGACGAGAACTACTCGATCCCCCTCGAAAGCCAGCTGGAGATCATGCGCATAGCCAGCGCGCAAGCGGTGGAGGGCCTGCTCAAATCGATGAAGATGGCCAGGTAGGTCACTTTTTACGGATGGGAGCGTATTCGAGGAGAAGCAGCTTCTCTCCGAATGCGGGGAAATTGATGGTGATCTCGGGGCCGCTCCTGCTGCGTGAGAGAGCCGTTACCACACCTTCACCGAACTTGTCGTGAACCACGCTGTCCCCGACCTGGAAAGCGGCGGCAAGAACGCCCGGTTCACCCAAGCCCACGCGCTCACCTGATACCTCGATCGTGGCGGGTCCCTCCTGTTTCACAAACTCCATGTATTTACGCGGGATATCCCTGATAAAGCGGGACTCCGGGCTCATCTTCAGGCTGCCGTACTGCGACCTGTACGCAGCTCCGCTGAGATAGAGGCGGTCCTTGGCGCGGGTCACTCCCACGTAGAACAGCCGGCGCTCCTCCTCCATGCTCTCCGCGCTCCCCATGCAGCGCATATGGGGAAAGATCCCGTCCTCCATGCCCACGATGAAGACCACCGGGAATTCCAGCCCCTTGGCGTTGTGCAGGGTCATGAGGGTCACCGCTCCCTCTTCCTCGTCGTAGAGATCGATCTCCGCCACCAGCGATACCCTTTCCAGGAAAGCATCAAGGCCTTCGCCGGGGTTGGAGGCGCTGAACTCCACCACGGCGTTTTTCAACTCCTGCAGGTTCTCAGCCCTGCCCTCGGCCTCGAAGGTCCCCTCCCGCTCCAGCGCCTCCAGGTAACCGCTGCGATCCAACACCGCTTGCAGCAGCTCCGGCAGGGGGAGCCGCTCGACCTCGGCGCTCAATCCATTGATGATTTCCACGAAGCCCGCGAGCTTCCTGCACGCCGCCGATCCCAGGTTCGGCACCTCCCCGGTGCGCTGCAGGGCCTCCCACATCCCCACTCCCTGGGAGCGGGCAAACGCGTCCAGGTGCGCCAGGGTCGTCTCTCCTATGCCCCGCTTGGGCTCGTTGATGATGCGCCGCAGGCTTACCGTGTCATCCGGGTTGAGGAGGAACTTCAGGTAAGCAAGGGCATCCTTTACCTCCTTGCGTTCGTAGAACTTGAACCCGCCCACGATCTTGTAGGGTATGCCGAAGCGCAGCAGTATCTCCTCGAAGGGCCGCGACTGGGCGTTCGTGCGGTAGAATACAGCGAAGTCCCGTTGGCCGTATTCTCCGCCCTCCAGCAGGCGGCTGACCTCCAGCGCGACGTAAGCGGTCTCGTCGCTTCCCGAGTTGGCGAAGAAATACCTGATCGGCTCCCCCTCCTCGCGCTCCGTCCACAGCCTCTTCTCCTTGCGCCCGGGGATGTGGGAGACCACGTTGTTGGCAGCCTCGAGGATGACCCGCGTAGAACGGTAATTGCGCTCAAGACGCACAACCCTTGATTCGGGGTAATCCTTCTCGAACTCCAGGATGTTACGAAGGTCGGCGCCACGCCAGGAATAGATGCCCTGGTCGTCATCGCCCACCACGCACAGGTTGCGGTGCCCGGCGGAGAGCAGCTTGACCAGGCGGTACTGGGCCAGGTTGGTGTCCTGGTACTCGTCGACGTTTATGTGGGAGAAGCGCTCCTGGTAATGCTCGAGCACGGGCCCGTAGAGCTCGAAGACGGCCACGGTATTGAGGAGAAGGTCGTCGAAATCCATGGCGTTGTTGCGGAAGAGCTGTGCCTGATAGGCTTTGTACACCCCCGAAACCACCTCGGTCAGCTCGTCCTCTATCCTGTCGCGATAGGAATCGGCGTCTATCATCTCGTTCTTGGCGTCGTTAATGAGGGAACGCACCAACCGCGGCGGATAGCGCTTGGTGTCGATCTCCATGTCCTTGATGATGCGGTTTATCATGCGCAGCTGATCGTCGTCGTCGTAGATGACGAATCCCTTGCGGTACCCCAAGCGCTCGGCTTCGCGCCTCAGTATGCGGGAACATGCGGAATGAAAGGTGGATACCCATATCGACCCCGCGCGAGGTCCCACCAGCCGGTATATCCTTCCCCGCATCTCCTCCGCCGCCTTGTTGGTGAAGGTGATGGCCAGGATGCGCGCCGGGTCCACTCCCCTGCTCGCGACGAGCAGGGCCACACGGTAGGTGAGCACGCGGGTCTTGCCGCTCCCCGCCCCAGCCAGGATGAGCAGGGGCCCGTCGAAGTAGAGGGCAGCCTCCCTCTGCTCGGGGTTGAGTTCTTTCAGCATCGCCTTCTCGCTTTTCACGCTCATATGCCGCGGTCCTTTCGGCCATCTTCCCTTTCGCGGCTACGCGAAACCGCTGCGCACCATCGAAGACTATATTACAGGCAAGCGACGGATGTTTTCATAACAGGGGTCAAGTCCTGGTACCGGGCGCATCCGCGCCAGATGACTTAATCCGGATTATAAGCTACTCTCGAATTGACCGGCTCAGCAACGGAAAATCCGACCGACGAGGCTCCGGAACGGGAACCATTGCGATTGACGCGCGAGATGCCTGACCGGGGTAGGAAGAGGACGCCGCGGGATGAAAGAGGGGAACGAGTTACCGCGTTGGCTTGCCGGCAGGTCCAGGCTGCTGGTGCAGATAGCCGCCGGGGGCATTTTCTTCATCCTGCTGTTCTTCCTGAGCCGTTACGAATACCTGCTCTTTCACTCGATCGCCGAGATATTCAGCTCCGTGATCGCCTTCACCATCTTTATCCTTGCATGGCACACGCGCCGCAATCTGGATAATGATTTCCTGCTCTTCATCGGCACCGCCTTCCTCTTCATCGGCGCCATCGACCTCCTGCACATGCTCGCCTATTCCGGCATGGGTGTCTTTAAGGGATATGACACGGACCTGCCTACCCAACTCTGGATCGCCGCCAGGTACATGCAGGCTTTCTCGTTCCTGCTGGCCCCCCTCTTCCTCACCCGCAGGCTGCCGGTCGGGATGACTTTCCTCGCCTTCGGCTTCCTCACGGCGCTGCTGCTGCTGAGCATCTTTTCCTTCGACATCTTCCCCGCCTGTTTCGTCGAGGATACGGGGCTCACCCCTTTCAAGAAGGTAAGCGAGTACATCATATCCTTCCTCCTCCTGGTGGCCGTATTCCTGTTCACGCGCAAGCGAAGGGCGTTCAGCGCCGCGGTATTCGGCATGATCGTATCGTCCCTGGTCCTGACCGTTGCCTCCGAGCTTTCCTTCACCCTGTATACCGACCCCTACGCCCTCCCCAACCTGCTCGGGCACTTCCTTAAGATACTCGCCTTCTACCTGATATACGTAGCCATCATCGAGACGGGCCTGGAGAGACCTTTCGACATCCTCTTCAGGGACCTGAAGCAGAGGGAGGAGATGCTCGAGGAAAGCGAGGCCAGGTACAGGGTTCTCTTCGATAACATGAAGAGCGGCGTGGCCGTTTACGGGGCGGTCGACGGTGGCAAGGATTTCGTGATCCTCGAGCTCAACGCTGCGGCGGAGAAGATCGAGCACCTGAAGAGGGGCGACGTCATCGGAAAAAGGGCCACGACCGTCTTCCCCTGCATCATCGCTTGCGGGCTGCTCGATTTGCTCAAGGGGGTGTGGAGGAATAACGAGTCGGGGTATTTCCCCGAGATGCAGTGCCACCATGACGGTCAGGAACGCTGGAAGGACTTCTTCATCTACAAGCTGCCCTCGGGCGAGGTGGTCACGGTCTACGAGGACATAAGCGGGCGCAAGCTCGCGGAAGACATACTCTCTCGTTACCGCGAACAACTCGAAGAGCAGGTGGAGGAGCGCACCCTGGAGCTCGTGGAAACCAACCGGAGATTGAACCTCGAGGTATCCGAGCGCAGAAAGAAAGCACGGGAGCTTCGCGAGGCCGCTGACCGCCTTCGTCTGCTGTCAACACACCTTCAGACCGTGCGCGAGGAGGAGAGAAGGCGTATAGCTATGCAGGTGCATGATGATCTCGGCCAGGAGTTGACGGTGCTGAAGATGAACCTGTCCCTGCTGGCGAAGAGGTCCAGCGGTGATGAGGAAGCCGGGAAGAGGACGAGAGAGCTTTCGGAGAGCATCGACGGGATCATCAGCACGGTGCGGGAGATCGCCTCAGAGCTGCGTCCGGCAGTCCTGGACGACCTGGGACTCGATGCCGCCCTGGAGTGGCAACTGGGTGTTTTTACCGAGAAGACGGGCATCGAGACCGCTTTCTCGACCGAGGCTGACTCCGGGCTAATCGATCCCGATCTCGGCGTCGCCCTCTTCCGCATATCGCAGGAGGCCCTGACCAATGTAGCCCGCCACTCGGGCGCCACCAGGGTCGAGGTGGGGCTTTCCTCGCAAGGTGAGGGCCTGGTCCTGACCATAAGAGACGACGGCAGGGGCATCATGGAGCACGAGATATCGAGCACGACTTCCCTTGGCATCATGGGCATGAACGAACGCGCAGACGCTTTTGGCGGCAAGGTGGAGCTAAGGGGCTCCGCCGGAGAAGGGACCACGTTGAGCGTCCGCATACCCCGTGCCGCGTCGCCCTGGAAGGGGCCTGGCCTCAAGCGTTGATGGGGTCAGGTCTTGTTTTTTGCATACCGCGGTATGATGCCTGTTGGCAACTGGGGTTTTATCGCGTTCGTGCAAAACGTGACCCCCATGGCTTGTGTCCGAGAGGTTCTTGTTCTTCCCGGCGTTGATCTGTCGATACGCTGGGTCTCGAGGTAATGGCGACTGCTGTCAGGTCTTGTCATTTCACGCCTCCGGCTCCGCCTGCGGCGCAAAACGCAAGACCATACCCCACCCTACAGGGAAAAGAACGAGCAGGGGTGCGCAGACGGGCGGGAACGTTACCCCCGGGATCTTCTACATCTCACTCCCACTCGATGGTGGCCGGCGGCTTGGAGCTGATGTCCAGCGCCACCCTGTTTACGCCCCTTACCTCGTTGATGATGCGGCTGGAGATGCGCTCCATGACCTCGTAGGGAAGGCGGGCCCAGTCGGCGGTCATGGCGTCCTCGCTGGTCACCGCCCGCACGATTATGGGATAGGCGTAGGTGCGCTCGTCGCCCATCACCCCGACCGACCTGATATCCGGGAGCACCGCGAAGGACTGCCATATCTCGCGGTAGAGGCCGGCGCGCTTTATCTCGCCCACCACGATGTCGTCCGCCTCGCGCAGGATGTCGAGCTTCTCGGCCGTGACCTCACCTATGATGCGTATGGCCAGCCCTGGACCCGGGAAGGGCTGCCTCCACACGATCTCTTCCGGGAGACCCAGTTCCTCCCCCATTACGCGTACCTCATCCTTGAAGAGATCGCGCAGGGGCTCAACCAGGGTGAAGTCCATGTCCTCGGGGAGGCCGCCGACGTTATGATGGGATTTGATGACCGCGGCGTCCCGCGTGCCGCTCTCGATTATGTCGGGATATAGGGTTCCCTGCACCAGGAAATGCGTGTCCTTGAGCTCCCTGGCCACTTCCTCGAAGACGCGGATAAACTCCTCCCCGATTATCTTCCTCTTGGCCTCGGGATCGGTTACTCCCTTCAGGCGCGACAGGAAGCGGTCCTGCGCCTTGACGTGGATGAGGTTCATGTGGAAGTGGCGCCTGAACTTGTCCTCTACCTGCTCCGCCTCCCCCTTGCGCAGCAGGCCGTGATCCACGAACACGCAGGTGAGCTGGTCGCCGACGGCTTTGTGCACCAGCACCGCGGCCGTGGCCGAGTCCACCCCGCCCGAGAGGCCGCATATGATCTTCTCGTTGCCCACCTGGGCGCGTATATCCTCCACCGCCTTCTCGATGATGGAGACCATGGTCCAGGAGGGGAGCAGGTCCGCCGCGGAGAAGAGGAAATTCTTCAGGACCTCCATACCCATGGGTGTATGGATGACCTCGGGGTGGAACTGCACGCCGAAGAACTTGCGCTCCAGGTCCTCCATGGCCGCCACCGGCGATGCGCCCGTGCTCGCCGTGACCTGGAAGCCGGGGGGAGCCTCGACAACGCTGTCGCCATGGCTCATCCATACCGCCTGTTCCAGGGGCACTCCCTCGAAGAGGATGCTGTCCCCTATCACCTTGAGGCCCGTCTTGCCGTACTCACGAATGCCGGTGGCCTCGACCCTGCCGCCGAGTTCCCGCGCGAGCAGCTGGTGCCCGTAACATATGCCCAGGACGGGAAGACCCAGCTTGAAGATGCCCGCATCGGGTACGGGCGCCCCTTTCTGGTAAACGCTGGAAGGGCCTCCCGAGAAGATGAGCGCGGAAGCGCCACGACTCCTTATCTCCTCGGGCGGGATATCGTAGGGGACGATTTCCGAGTACACCTTGCATTCCCTCACCCGGCGCGCGATGAGCTGCGCGTATTGAGCCCCGAAATCGATCACGAACACCTTTTCTTTTGGATTAGCGCTCAACTGCACTCCCTCTCTATGTTCCGGCTCCTGATCCTCACTTGGACCCTCGCGGCTCTACTTGATCATCCCCACGCCCTGCTCGTACTGCATCGCCTTGCCCTCGGTGCGCACGGCGGGTGCGATCATCACCTCCGCCCTCTGGAAAGCCCTTATGTTCTCGTATCCGCAGGTGGCCAGGGAGGTGCGCAGCGCCCCGAAGAGGTTTACCGTGCCATCGTTTTCGTGTGCGGGCCCGACCAGGATCTCCTCTATAGTCCAGCGGCCTTCCGTCTTGACCCTGGTGCCCCGGGGCAGGTCCGGGTGAAAAGTTGCCATGCCCCAGTGGTAGCCGCGGCCGGGGGCCTCCTTGGCCGCTGCCACGGGGGAGCCCAGCATCACCGCGTCGGCGCCGCAGGCGATGGCCTTGGCGATATCCCCGCCCGTGCGCATGCCACCGTCGGCGATGACGTTCACGTAGTCCCCGGTCTCCGTGAGATGGCGGACGCGCGCAGCTGCGGCATCGGCGAGGGCGGTTGCCTGCGGAACCCCTATCCCCAGCACCCCTCTGGTGGTGCAGGCGGCACCAGGCCCGACACCGACGAGCACACCCACCGCTCCCGTGCGCATGAGGTGCAGGGCGGTCGAATAGGACGCGCATCCTCCCACGATGGTCGGTATGGGCAGGTCCGCGATGAACTTCTTGAGGTTGAGGGGCTCGCTGCGGGACGATACGTGCTCCGCGCTGATCACCGTCCCCTGGATGACCAGGATGTCCAGCCCCGCCTCCAGGGCCATCCTGTAATATTGCTCGACCCGCTGGGGAGTGAGGGAAGCCGCCGCAGTCACCCCTCTGTCCTTGATCTCGCGTATGCGTGTTCCTATCAACTCCTCCTTGATGGACTCCTGGTAGAGCCGCTGCATACCCCGTGTGGCCTCATCCTTGTCGAACCCGGCTATCTCCTCGAAAATGGGCTTCGGATCCTCGTACCTGGTCTGGAGACCCTCGAGGTTGAGCACGGCCAGACCCCCCAGTCTGCCGATGGTGACGGCCATATCCACATCGACAACGGCGTCCATGGCGGAGGCCAGGAAGGGTAGCTCGAAACGGTACTCGCTCAGCTCCCAGCTTATGTCCACATCGTCTGCGTCGCGCGTGCGCCGTGAAGGGACGACGGAAATATCGTCCAGCCCGTAACCCCTTCTCCCCGATTTGCCCAGTCCTATCTCGATCTCCATCTCAACCTCCAGGTACGCTTAAGTAACGCGCTGATCCCTGATCTTCTTTCAGTCCCTTCCTGTTTATGGGTATGCCCACATCCTCTAGGTGCGGGTGCGATTTCCTTCAGTCCCAGGTCTTCCGAAAGTCGGCCTTTCCTTAGTATTAGATATCAAACACTATACTCCTTTCCCCAGCCGTCAATAAAGGTCCAACGTTGATACCAAAGCTGGGGTCAGGTCTTGTTTTTTGCATACCGCGGTATGTCGCCTGTTGGCACCAGGGGTTTTATCGCGTGCATGCAAGACGTGACCCCGCGTCGCTGGCCTTGGGAGGTGGGTGGTTCATGTGAGCTGCCACCAGCCCGAGAACCGGGGATATAAAGAAGCCTTCCATCTGCTTGACCGACGCAGCCCGGGGAACTACCAGGTCGGTCGCAGCGAGGCTTTGCGAGCGAGACCGTTACCTGGAGGCCCCGGGCTATTCCGGAAGAACGCAAGACCGTTACCCCCGGGCCCGGGTCCTGCGAAAAAGGGAGGGAATCAAAAGGGGAGGGGCGGCGCCCCTCCCCTTTGCAGATACTCTAACCTACATCATGCCCGGGGGCATGCCGCCGCCCGGCATTCCCATACCGGCGCCGCCTTCTTCCGGCTTCTCCGCCACCACGGCCTCCGTGGTGAGCAGCAAGCCCGCGATGGAAGCGGCGTTCTGAAGGGCGGAACGGGTGACCTTGGCGGGGTCGATGATTCCTTCCTTCATCATGTCCACGTAATCGCCATTTATGGCGTTGAAGCCCTGGCCCTTCTTGAGGCCCTTGACCTTCTCCACCACCACTGAGCCCTCGGCGCCGGCGTTGTTCGCTATCTGCCGCAGGGGCTCCTCCAGGGCGCGCCGAACTATCTCGGCGCCGGTCTTCTCGTCTCCATCGAGGTCATCGCTCTTGATGGCGTTGACCGCGTTCACCAGCACCACGCCACCGCCTGCGACGATGCCTTCCTCCACGGCGGCCTTGGTCGCCGAGAGGGCGTCCTCGATGCGGTGTTTCCTCTCCTTTAACTCCACCTCGGTGGCGGCTCCCACCTTGATCACGGCTACGCCGCCGGAGAGCTTGGCCAGGCGCTCCTGAAGCTTCTCGCGGTCGAACTCGGAATCGGAGCGGTCGATCTCCGACTTGATCTGGTTGACGCGGCCCTTGATGTCCTCGGCGGAGCCCGCGCCCTCGACGATGATGGTCTCCTCCTTGCTCACCTTGACCTGGCGGGCCCTGCCCAGCATGTCCAGGATCACGTTCTCGAGCTTTATGCCCAGTTCCTCGCTGATGGACTGGCCGCCGGTGACGATGGCGATGTCCTGCAGCATGGCCTTGCGCCGGTCACCGAAGCCGGGGGCTTTCACCGCGGCCGACTGGAAGGTGCCGCGGATCTTGTTGACCACCAGGGTGGCTAAGGCCTCGCCCTCCACGTCCTCGGCGATGATCAGGAGGGGCTTGCCCGCCTGCATGACCTTCTCCAGCACGGGCAGGAGATCGGCGATGGCGCTGATCTTCTGGTTGGCGATAAGGATGTAGGGATCGTCGAGCACCGCCTCCATGCGCTCCGGGTCGGTGACCATGTAGGGGGACAGGTAGCCCTTGTCGAACTGCATGCCCTCCACGACCTCGAAATTCATCCCGAAGGTCTGGCTCTCCTCGACGGTGATGACGCCGTCCTTGCCCACCTTGTCCATGGCGTCGGCGATGATCTGGCCGACCTCGTCGGAGTCCGCGGAGATGGCGGCCACGCGCGATATCTCCTCCTTGGTCTCCACTTCCTTGGAGTTCTTCTTGATGTCTTTGACCACCATGTCCACGGCCTTCTCGATGCCGCGCTTGAGCGCCATGGGATTGGCCCCGGCGGCCACGTTGCGCAGGCCTTCCTTCACCATGGCCTGGGCAAGAACGGTTGCGGTGGTGGTGCCATCTCCGGCTACGTCGTTGGTCTTGGTGGCTACTTCCTTGGCGAGCTGCGCGCCGCAGTTCTCCCAGACATCCTCCACCTCGATCTCGCGGGCGATGGTCACGCCGTCATTGGTGATCACGGGGGCGCCGAACTTCTTCTCGAGAACTACGTTGCGTCCCTTGGGGCCGAGCGTGACCTTGACCGTATTGGCGAGCTTGTTCACGCCCTCCTCGAGCAAGCGCCGTGCTTCCTCGTCGTACATTATCTCCTTGGCCATTTCCTCATTCTCCTCCTCTTAAAAGGTTTTTTAGCGTGTGCGGTTTCGGGTTTACTTTTTCTTCTTTTCCTTCTCGACCACGGCGAGGATGTCACGCTCGCTGAGGATGAGGTGCTCCTCTCCCCCGATCTTAACCTCCGTACCGCCGTACTTGGAGTAGATGATGGTATCCCCTTCCTTGACGTCCAGGGGATAGTACTTACCGTCCTCCCATCTCCCCGGACCGACGGCGATCACCGTGCCCTCCTGGGGCTTCTCCTTGGCGGTATCGGGTATCACCAGTCCGGATGGGGTCTTTTCCTCTCCCTCACCCGGCTTGACGATCACCCGATCACCCAAAGGCCTGAGTTTCATCTACACATCCCTCCAATCCTCGTCTTTACCTGCCTGATTACAACCGGCGCCGAGAACTACCCGGCACTCAAAGTGCAAGGGTCTTATCACTCGCCAGTTTAGAATGTTAGCACTCACAATGCTTGAGTGCTAAGAACGAGGATAGTACAACGTTTTCGAAATTGCAAGAGGTTTTAGGGGGATGTTACGGAAGAAGATCCCAGGGGGAGTACTGCTGCGGCATCGATGTCCAGGGGTGAGACCTCTCCGGCATCGAGCATTCGCCAACCCAGGGAGGCCACCATGGCCGCGTTGTCGGCACAGAGGTCGAGGGGGGGATAATATAGATTTATTCCCCTGCCCTTCAATTCCTTGCCAAGCCTCTCCCGCAGGCGGGTGTTGGCGGCTACCCCGCCGGCGAGGACCACACGGCCGACGCCCGTATCGCGCGCAGCGCGCGTGACCTTGTGCACCTGCACCTCGACCACCGCGTCCTGGAAAGACGCCGCGATGTCCTCGACCGGCGCGTCTTCGCCGCGTTCACGCAGCTTCCTGACGTGATTGATGACCGCTGTCTTCAGCCCCGAGAGGGAGAAATTATAGGTGCCGTCGTGCATGATGGCCCGGGGAAAGGAAACGGCCCGGGCATCTCCCCGGGTAGAGAGACGGTCTATCACCGGCCCGCCGGGATAACCGAGCCCCAGAAACCTGGCCACCTTGTCGTAAGCCTCGCCCGCGGCATCGTCCAGCGTCTCCCCGAGCACGTGGTAGCTGCGGTGAGCGGGCATGTGCACCAGCAGCGTATGGCCTCCCGAGACCACGAAGGCCACTAGCGGCGGCTCCAGCTCGGGGAAATGAAGAAAATTCGCATAGATATGCGCCTCCAGGTGGTTGACGGCCAGGAGGGGGATGCCCAGGGCGAAGGAAACGGCCTTGGCCGCGGTCAGCCCCACGAGCAGGGCTCCGATGAGGCCGGGACCCCTGGTGACCGCCACGCCTTCCAGGTCCGCGAGACCGATGCCGGCCATGGCAAGGGCTTCGCGCATGGCGGGCAGGACGGCCTCCAGGTGAGCGCGGCTGGCCAGCTCCGGGACAACTCCCCCGTAACGCGCGTGCAGGTCGGTCTGGGAGGAGATGACCAGCGACAGCACCTCTTTTCCGCCGCGCAACACCGCTGCCGAGGTCTCATCGCAGGAGGTCTCTATCCCCAGCACCAGACCCTCCCTAGGAGCAGGCATGCCCGTACCTCCCGCGCATCTCGTCCAGGAGAAGGCGATACTCCGGAGCGGTTACGTCCTCCGTCCACATGATCAGGGCGTTCTCCATATTGTCCACATAGTAATTCCTGCGTTCTCCCATTATCTGAAAGCCGAAACGCTTATACAGCTCGATGGCCTCGCGGTTCGACCCTCTCACCTCCAGGGTGAGAAATCGCGCGCCCATATCACGGGAGTAGTCCAAGAGCTCGAGGAGCAGGCGCGCTCCCAGCCCGCGCCGGCGCAGGTCCTCCCTTACCGCCAGGGTCATGACATGTGCTTCGTCCAGTATCAGCAGCGTTCCCCCATACCCGGCCAGGGTCCCGTCGCGGCGGGCAACCAGGTAGCAGGAATCGCGCTTCTCTATCTCGTGCAGGTACATACCCCTGGTCCAGGGGCTGCTGAACGCCACCCCCTCCATCTCCATGACCTCATCCAGGTCTTCTTCCCGCATGCGTCTTATGGTGAGCAACCCCTTCCCTCCTCTTCGCGCCCGCCTCTCTCGCGGGCGTCCGGACGCCTGAGATAGAAAGGAAGGAGGGCGACGGGGTCCTCCGTCTCCCCGCAAGCGTATGCGAGACGGCATATGCCCGCCAGGCTCTCCGCGCGCGGCGTCGCCGTTCCCGACCTGGTCAAGCCAGCGGGCCAGGCGCCGGGATACGCTTCCATGCCGTTCCCCACCCCGGCGACCTCGCTTCCCTCTTTCTCCATCCAGTCGCGCACGGACGCCGCCGCCGCCTCTGGCGGGGCGACGCGGGGCTCCATCAGTGCCACGGGATACCCGCGGTCCTGGCGGTAGAGGGCATGGTAAACCTCACCCCTCCTGGCATCGATGGCCGCGAACACGGCATCCCCGTGCTCCCCCACCCCCATCGCGGTGACCGTCAGGCTGTCGGGGGCCACAAGGGGGGCTTCGAGCGCCGCCGCCAGGACCTTGGCTGCGGTTACCGCCACCCTGACACCGGTGAAAGATCCCGGACCCCTGGCGACGCCGATAAGACCGATATCGCAGCGGTCGATGCCCGCCTCGGAAACCAGTTCCGCCGCGGCCACGAAGAGGCGGGATACGCGCGAGGCGCCGTTCACGTCCCGGTAGAAGACGCCGGATGGCCCGTCCACGACCAGCACCCCCCGGGGCGTGGACAGGTCCATGGCCATGAGCCAGAGATCTCCTCCAGCCAACTTTATCCCCTCCCCGGCGCCAACTCACGCAAGCGGCGCGTCCAAGCGTTTCCGTGCGGCGTGAAGACCAGCCGCCTCTCCTCGTCGCCGGCGCCGAAAAACAATGCCACCTCGAGGCTCTCCGCGCCGAAGAAACCGCTCGCGCGGTCGCCCCATTCCACCAGGAGCACGCCATCGCCGTCCAGGTATTCATCGACCCCGATGGCGAAGAAATCCGCCTCGCCCTCCAGGCGGTAAGCGTCGAGGTGATAGAAAGGCATGCTTCCGCGGTATTCCCGCATCAGGGTGAAGGTTGGGCTGGTGACCTGCTCGCCGACGCCGAGTCCGCGCGCCACGCCCTGCGCGAAACACGTCTTCCCCGCGCCGAGTTCGCCTACGAGCAGCACCACGTCACCGGGTCGCAGCAGTCGCGCCAGGGCCTGGCCGAGCTCCTGCGTCTCGCGCGCATTACGCGTCTCGAACGTGCGTGAAGCCTCCATGTCTCCTCTCAAGCCTCGCTTATCATATTATTCGAATCTTGGTGACGGGGTCACCTTATCGTTCGTCGTTCTCCAGAGGTGGTTATCATCGGCTTGTTCCCGGCGAGAAGATGACGGACGGTGGAGGCAACCCCCTCAGAAGAGGCCCATCTGTTCCGGTTCCTTGTCGGGCGGGGAACCCGCCTCCGCGTCTTTCCCGCCGGCTTCCGCCATCTCCCGCCAGCGCACCCTCTCGGATTCTAGGTGCTCGCGCAGCCTCTGGAAATCCTCGACGAGGGTGCTCTTCAGCGGCGGTTTGTGCAGCGCGGCCGCGGGATGGAATAGAGGCACGTAGGCAAGGCCCCCCTTGCGCATGAGCTTGCCGTGAAGCTGGGTGATCCCGGTATTCGTAACGAGCAGGGTCTTGGTGGCGTGGTTTCCCAGGGTGCAGATGATGCGCGGCCCGATAAGCTCGATCTGCTTGAAGAGAAAAGGCGTGCAGGTCGCCAGCTCCTGCGGTTGGGGATCGCGGTTCTCCGGCGGTCGGCATTTGAGCGTATTGGCGATGTACACCTGGGATCGCTCGAGGCCGATAGAACCCAGGAGCTGGTCGAGGAGCTGTCCCGCCGGTCCCACGAACGGGATGCCCTGTCTATCCTCGTGAAAACCCGGCGCCTCCCCCACGAACATTATCTCCGCCTGCTCGTCCCCCGTTCCCAGCACCAGGTTTGTCCGCGTATCGCCGAGGGGGCAGCGCCCGCAGTCCTTTATCGCCTCGTAAAGCTCGGCGATGGTGGAAGCCGCTTCCCATTCCTCCGCCATGGCACCGCCTAATGAGAGCAACTGCCGCAGCTCGTCGAGGAGCACGAGCCGCACGAGGAGGACCCGGCGGAAGAACGGAACTCCCCGGAGGACGCTCTTCCGCTCTTGAAACCGAATGCGGAAAGAAGCTTCTTTATGTCCTTGTTTCCGCAAGCGGCGCAACATTCGGCTTCATCCGACATGGTGCGCGCAAAATGCTCAAACTTCTCGCCGCATGCCTCGCACTTGTATTCGTAAAACGGCATTTCCACCCACTTCCTTTCACTATCTCAAATCACATTGTAAACGCTGCAAGCGGGGACGGGCAACGAAATGCATCACCCGGTCAGAGGAGCCCGCCTGCCGCGGCAATGTCCCGGCCACGGCCGGTGTTGCGCGGACGGCCGGTTTGTGACAATGTTTCTTATCATGGTATCTAGAGGGCATCTACATCAGGTACCGCATGAGAAGATCGCATAACTGCTTGCTTGAGGAAGTACGGCCCAGAAGGATATGGCCCCTGGTTGTCACCGCTCTCGTTGTAGGGGCCTATTTCCATTCCATGTTGTTCCTGGACAAGGTGCCCAATATCTCCGATATCAGGACCTATTATTACCCGGCCTGGACTTACTTTTCCCACGCGTTCAAGTCCGGAGGGCCTCCCCTGTGGTGCTCGGGCATATACTGCGGGTTCCCTCTCTTCGCTGACAGCGAGATGGGGGTCTTCTATCCCGTTAACCTCCTTTTCTTTCAACTCCCCGCGACGGCGGGGTTCAATTACTCCATCATCTTTCATTATCTCCTGGGGGGCTTCTTCGCCTTCGCTTACTGCCGGCTCATCCGCCTCAGCCGTCCCGCCTCGCTATTCGTCGCCATACCCTTCGTCCTCGGGGGATTCTTCCTATCCCACATGGTCCACCCTAACGCGGTCGCCACTGCGGCCTGGATGCCTCTCTTTCTCTATTGCCTGGAGAGAGCCCTGGCTGAAAAGCGGCTCTCGTTCTACGCGCTGGCGGGTGGGGTGCTCGGCGTGCAATCGCTCTCCGGCTTTCTCATGCTTCCTCTCGTTGAGATGGTACTGGCCCTGTTCTACGTGATCTTCCACCCCTCGCACCGGGGGGAAGGGCGCGGTAGTTCCGTCTTGCGCGCGCTGGGAGGGCTGGCCCTCGCCGCGGGCCTGGGAGCAGGGGTGGGCATGATACAGAACCTGCCCTCCTACAACCTGGTGCAGAACTCCTATCGGGCCGGAGGGCTCTCGGAGCAGGTCTCGAACATCGGCAGCCTGCCGCCGGCCCAGCTGGCGGGAATCGTCTTACCCCGCCTGTTCGGGGCGGGGCTGGCGCAGGGTGATTACCTGGGGGCATGGACCTTCGAGGAGACATATACCTATATCGGGATAATGCCGCTGCTCTTCGCGCCGGCGGCGCTGTTCAGGCCACGCAAATGGCACGCGGTCTTCTTCCTCTTCGCGGGGGTGGTATCCGTGCTCCTGAGCTTGGGGGACCGGGGCCTGCTGTGGGCGCTGTTGCGCCATCTGCCCGGCTTCAACGTGCTCAAGGGATCGAGCAGGTTTATCCTCACCTTCAACCTCGCGGCGCTCATCCTGGGGGGCATTGGCTTCGACCGCTGGCGGGAGGGCAATCTCTCCGAACGCATGCGCTCCCGCCTCTCGCGCTTCTGGGCGGTGACCGCCGTGGTTGTCGCCGGTCTTGTCGTCCTCTTCGTATTGCTCTACCGCTTCGACGCGGGGGACTTCCGCACCCTGTCGGAGGCGGTCGCCCGCCCCCTTACGGCGGGCATAAGCGCTGCCGCGGCAACAGTGGTCGACGGCGTCTATTCCTTCCTCTCCACCCCCCGTCTAGATCTCCTGGTCCCCCTGGTGATACTGGGGCTGTTCTTTCTGCTAATCCGCAAGGGATACGAGGCATCGGGGCCAAACCGTCTGAAAGTCGGTCTGGCGGTCTTCATAGCCGTCGTGGACGTCTTCGTGTTCGCGAGCTTCGTCCTCAACCCGGTGTCGAGGGCAAGCGCCGAATACCGGCCGGAGGTGCTGAGCGTGCTCGAGGAATCCGCGCGCGGCGGCAGGGTGGCCCTGATCAAGGAGCCGGGCGTGAACCGCGGCGAGTTCTCCCTTGCCTCGAACCAGCTCCTCCCCCACGGCCTCGAGGACGCCTTCGGATTCTCCACCATCCCGCCCGCGCGCCTGGACCGCTTCCTCGGGCTGGTGAACCAGGAGGTCGCCGAGCCGGCCCTGCGGCTGCTCGGGGTGGGACTCCTCTACAGCAACCTCGTACGCATCGGGGGCATGCCCTACGACCTGTCGATGCCGCATGTCATCCGCGGAGGCATGGGCGCGAACGCCTATGTGTACCCGGACGAAACCGTGGGCAGGGAGCTGCGCATGCTACTTGACGGCAGGGTCCTGGAGAAAAACAGCTCGGGGCGCCTGTACATCAAGCTCGACTCCATCTGCCGGGGACAGGTAAGAACACATCCCACCTTCATGGTGGAGAAGGAGGCGGGCAGCACCGATTACCTGCTCGAGGTGATTGGCGGAGACAGCCCCGCCTCATTCGAGCCGATCACGTTCACCTCCCCTGGTTTCGGGAAGGGGAGGCTCGCCCTCGAGATAGAGATGCCCCTGGGAGAACTGGGCGAGGCGGACGAGATCATCGTGACCACTTTCTGCGAAAGCGGCCTAGCTGAAACGCGCCTTGCGGCCGTGAGCGTCATAGACGAGGATGGGCGTGGAGTACCGCTGGGAGCATGGCCGCTCCTGTTCAGCGACAGCAGGTATGCGGTCTACCAGGTGCCGGATACGCTCCCCCGCGCCTTCGCCGCCTCGGATATCATCTGGACTGCGGACTGGAGGGAAGCGGTGGACCTCACGTGGAGCGAGGGCATGCTCCCGGACCGGGTGGTGCTCGTCGCCGGCGAGGTCGGCGCCGCTACGAGGGAAGCCATTGAGTCCATCTCGCCGCGGTCACGAGAGATCCGCGTCGAGTTCGAGGAGGAGGCAGGTGACCGCATGACGCTGCATGCCTCGGGCGATGATGACGCCGTCCTCGTCATAGGCATGGACCATCTGCCCGGCTGGAGCGCCCTCGTGGACGGGACGGAGGCCGAGATCTTCTCCGCCTACGGCTTTTTGAGCGCCATATACCTTCCGGCGGGAGACCACCGGGTGGAACTGTCATATCGCTCTCCAGGGCTTTCCGCTGGCATGGCCGTATCGGCGGCATCCCTGTTCCTGCTGCTCCTCCTGTGGGCCTTCCTGTGGAGGAGGGAGCGCGCCGCCTCCGCGGCCGCCAGGAACGGAACGGCGGAAGTCCCGCCTCCGGCCGGGGGTGGGATCAGCGCTTTCTTCCCCTGTTACAACGACTCCTCCACCCTGCAGGCGCTCATCGAGGAAGCCTTGGGCGTTCTGGGAGCTATCACCTCCGAATACGAGGTGATCATAGTGGACGACGGCAGCTCGGACAGCTCCGGCGCGGTCATCGACTCCCTGGCCGCCAGTTGCGAGAGGGTGCGTGTGGTGCGCCACGACCGTAACCGCGGTTACGGGGCGGCGCTGCGCAGCGGCATCAAGACCTCGACCATGGAATGGGTGTTCTACACCGACAGCGACGGGCAGTACGACGTGGGCGACCTGCTCCGCCTGCACCGGCTCAGCGGCACCGCGGACGTTGTCAACGGTTACAAGCGCAGCCGCAGTGACCCGTGGTATCGCGTCTTCCTAGGCGCCGCCTATAACGCGGTCATCCGCCTCATCTTCGCCATCCCCATCCGTGATACTGACTGCGACTTCCGCCTCATGCGGGGAGAGCTCGTGCGCGGCCTCGACCTGCGTTCGGAAGGAGGGGCCATCTGCGTGGAGCTGGTCAAGGGACTGCAGGCGGCAGAGGCCACATTCGCCGAGATGCCGGTTGAGCATTATCCCCGCGAGGAGGGAAAGAGCCAGTTCTTCAGGTTGAAGAATCTGGTTGTAATGGGAGGGGAGCTTGCGTCATTATGGTGGAGGCTCCTGAAGAGAGGTGAGGTTTAGGGTGCAGGGATCACCACGACTCTCTGGGTATTACAGCGGGAAACGGGTCCTCGTAACCGGAGGGATGGGGTTCATCGGCAGCAACCTGGTCAGACACCTGGTGCGGCTGGGCGCGAGCGTGACCGTCATCGACGCGTGTTTCCCCGACCAGGGCGCCAACCTGTTCAACCTGAGGGAGGTCCTCGAAGACCTGGTGCTGGTCGTGGCGGATATAGGTTCCTCCAACGAGATATCCAGCTACATCGTCGACCAGGAACTGGTGTTCAACCTGGCTTCCTGCATCAGCCACATCGGGTCCCTGCACAACCCATTCCAGGACCTCGAGCGCAACTGTTTCAGCCAGCTCCGCTTTCTGAGCGCCCTCTCGGAACTCAGCCCGCGTGCCCGCGTCATCTACACCGGATCCCGCAGCCAGTACGGGAACCCGGTCTATGCCCCCATCGACGAGGACCACCCCCTCAAGCCCCTGGACATAAACGGCGTACACAAGACCACGGTCGAGGAGTATCATCGCATCTTCCATGGTTTGGGGCATATTACGTTCACCTCGCTGCGGCTGACCAACATCTTCGGCCCGCACCACCAGATGCACCACGACGGCCAGGGATTCCTCAACTGGTTCATCCGCCAGGGACTGTCCGGCCAGGAGATCTGTGTCTTTGGCGACGGCAGCCAGGAGAGGGACTTCCTCTATGTGGATGACGTCGTCGAAGCCCTTCTGCTCGTAGCCCCGGAAAAGCGGAGCGAAGGGGGCATCTTCAACCTGGCATCCGGAATACCCGTGACCGTGGCCGAGGCCGCCGAGGCGGTATGCGGCCTCACGGGCACGTCCTGGCGGCGAATCCCCTATCCGCCGGAACGCTGTTCCGTCGAGCCCGGCAGCCTGCGCATTGACGGTTCCCGCTTGCAGAAGCTGCTCGGGTGGACTCCCGGTTCGGACTTGCGCAACAGTCTCGCGGAGACCATTTCATTCTACCGCCGACACGGCTCGCGCTATTTCCACGGCCAGAGGGGCAACGTCTTTTATTCCGAGAAAGGCCTGGATTGAAAGCGTTCGACATCCCTTTCCTGGACCTCTCGCGCCAGGATGCAGAGCTGGCCGCAGAGCTTAACGAGGCCTTCTCCCTCTTTCTGCGGCGGGGCATCCACGTGCTCGGCCCGGAGGTGTCCTCGCTCGAGAGCGAATTCGCCGCCTTCTGCGGTACCTCCGCGGGCGTCGGCTTGGCGTCGGGGACCGACGCACTGCTGCTCGCCCTCAAGGCCCTGGGCGCGCAATCCGGGGACGAGGTCATAACGCCCGCCCTCTCTGCCCCTCCTACGGCCGTTGCGGTATCCCTCGCAGGAGCGGTCCCCGTCTATACCGACATCGACGCCACGACACTCTGCATCGACCCCTCCCTGGTCGCGGAGAGGATCACCGCCCGTTCCCGTTTCCTGCTCGTGGTCCACCTCTACGGGCGCATGGCGGACATGGGGCCGCTGGCCGCAGCGGCACGCGAGCACGGGCTCATCCTGCTCGAGGACTGCGCCCAGGCCCACGGCGCCGCCGTCTCGGGGAAGGCGGCCGGGACCTGGGGACGTGCCGGCTCCTACAGCTTTTACCCCACCAAGAACCTGGGGGCCTACGGGGACGGGGGCATGGTGGTCACGGACGACGCCGGGCTGGCAGAGCGCCTGCGCTCGCTGCGGGACTACGGTCGCATCGACCGCGATCGCCTCGGGGAGATTGGCTTCAACAGCCGCCTGGACGAGCTGCAGGCCGCCTTGCTGCGAGTGAAGCTCGGGCACCTGGAAAGGTGGAACCGGAGGCGGCGTGAGCTCGCGAGGCGCTACCTCGAAGGGCTTGACGGCTTGCCCTTGCGCCTGCCGCGATGGGACGGGGGCGAGGAGCACTGCTTTCATCTTTTCGTCGTGGAATGCGAGGAACGCGAGGCTTTGCGTTCGCACCTCGAGGAAAGGGGCATCCAAGCCGCGGTGCACTATCCCGTCCCGCTCCACCGGCAGCCCCCCTACAGGGACGGGGGAGCCCCCCCACGTTCCTTCCCCGTCACCGAGCGAGTGGCGGCGCAGGCGCTCTCGCTGCCCCTTTACCCTTACTTGAGAGAGGACGAGCAGGAAAGGATCGTGGAGGCCGTGCGTGATTTCTTCGGGGTCTCCTGATGCGCGCTCACATATAGGTCGTGAGGCGACTGCAGTCCATCTTCCGCGGCGGGCGCGTCTCCCCAGCCGCGTATCCCATCAGGACAAGGGCCAGGGGCCGGATGTCCTTCGCAAGGCGCAGGATCCTGACCACGTCGTCCTCCCTGAAAGCCCCGACCCAGCAGCTTCCCAGCCCCAGGGCCGTCGCCGCCAGCAGCATGTTCTGAACCGCCGCCGCAGTATCCTGGACGGAGTAGAGCTCGATCCCCCTCTTCCCGTAACTCAGGGAGTGCGCAGCCAGGTCGGCGCATACCACGATCACCACCGGCGCCTCGGCTACGAAACCCTGGCCTAGCGCGGCGGCCGCCAACGCTTTCTTCACCTCCGCCTCCCCAACCACGACGAAACGCCATGGCTGCACGTTTCCGGCCGAGGGCGCCAGGCAACCGCAGCGCAGGACCTCCTCAACCAGCTCTCCGGGCACGTCGCGTCCCGCCTCGAATGAGCGTACGCTGCGCCTCTCCTCCATGGCCTCGAAGATGTCCATTACCTCTCTCCTCCCCAGACCAGGTCGGCGTTGGCCGGGATGCCCGCCACCGACTCCGCGTAGAGAACGGCGTTGCGCACTGCCCGCGACACGGCCACGGAGCCTATCACGCCGACCATGTCCGCGGAAGCATCGACCTGGCCGGTCGCTGCGGCGAAGACCAGGTCGCCGTCGAGCTTGGTATGGCACGGCGAGATGGCCCGGGCGAAGCCGTTGTGACCTCTCTGTGCCACCCAGTTGACGTCCGTCTTGGACAGCCTGGCATTGGTCACTATCACCCCCAGGGTGGTGTTGGTAAGGGGCGGGGATTCGCAGGTGGCGCAGAGTATGTTCTCGATGCACGCCTCGGTACAGGCAAAACCGCCCTCGGGGGCGCGAGCGCCGGCGATGATCTCGCCCTTCCCGTCCACGACGTCACCGAAGGCGTTCACCACGACAAGCGCGAACACCTTCAGGGCACCAGCCTCGATAAACGCCGTTCCCAGGCCGCTCTTGGTGCAGCTCGCCGGCCCGAACATCATCCCCACCGTGGCCCCCATGCCCGCGCCCAGGTTCCCCTGCCGGGTTATATCATCCGAGGCGTCCTGGCAGGCGCGGTAACCCATCTTGGCATCGGGACGGGCCATGGGATCTCCCACCCCCAGGTCGAAGATGACTGCGGCGGGGACTATGGGCACCCGCGCCACCCCGGTCTCAAAACCTATGCCCTGCTCCTCCAGGTATCTCACCACTCCCACGGTCGAAGCAAGGCCAAAGGCGCTGCCCCCCGAGAGCACGAAGGCATGTACCTCCTCCACCAGGTTGACGGGGTTGAGCAGGTCCGTCTCGCGCGTGCCGGGAGCCCCTCCGCGCACGTCGACGCCCCCCTTGCCACCCGGGGGAAGCAGGACTACGGTGCACCCCGTGAGGCCTGTTTCGTCCTGGGCATGTCCCACCTTTACGCCATCGATAGTGAAGGCCATGACCTCCTCCCTTCCAACCCCTCGCGCGACAGGCCGGATCGCAGTATATCGGGGCGAACTGCGGGCACCGCGCGCGGCTCTAGTCCCCGAAGCGGATAAGGTCCGCCGCGAACCTCAAGGCCTCCTCCCGTGTCTTGAGCGCTCCCTCCAATTGGGCAATGCGCACTTCCTTGAGGATCTCGCCGATGGCGGGCCCTTCTGCGAGCCCGAGCTCCCGCATGAGATCGCAGCCCCCAATTAGCGGGGCAACGTCCTTTTCCCTGAAATAGGCGTCCAGCAGCAGATCGCAGGTTGCGATGTAGGCCTCCCGTTCCTCGGGCGTGTTGAGGGGCCCCTGGGTGGCCAAACGGTCCGCCGTCGACAGGAGGACCACGTCCACGAGCTCTTCCCCCAGCCTGGTTACCATCTTTCTCCGCTGACGCTCCGAGGCGTGCTCCGGCAAGGTGATCCCGATATCCATGTGCCTGCCCACGGTGCAGGCCAGGTAATCGGTGGCCCTGCGGGAGAGACGCAACCTCTCCGCGAGCCTCAGGACCGCATCCTGGCTGTATTTCTGATGGGAGTAGAAATGGATGCGCCCCGAGTCATCCCGTGTCAGGGTCTTCACTTTCCCGGTGTCGTGATATAGCGCGGCCAGGCGCAGAAAGGAGCTTCGCGGCTGCAGGTCCTGCAGGGTCTGCTGCATATGCTCCTCGATCCTCTCGGCGTGTCGCGGGAAAGCCTTCCCCGGATCCTGCAGCAGGTCGTCCAGCTTCTCCAGGGTGAGCAGTGTATGCGACCATACGTCCAGGTGATGATAGGCGTTCTGTTCCAGGCCCACCGTTTCCGTCAGATCCGGGAAAACGTACTGCAGCAGCCCCGTGGATTCGAGCTCCGCGAAGATGCGGGCGGTCTCGGGGTAAAGCAGGGTCTCCACGAGCTCAACCGTTATCCTCTCCCCGGGTACCTTGGTCACCAGGGGCGCGTATTTCCTCATGTGGTTCAGGGTGCGCTCCTCGTATTCCAGCCCGAGCAAGTGCCGGAAGCGCATGGCCCTCATCAGGCGAACCGGATCCATGAGGAAAGACTCGTTTGAGCATTCACGCAGGATACCGCGGGAGAGGTCACGCCAGCCGTAATTCTTGTCTATGAGGTCCCTCGGCAGGCGCAGTTCCTCGCGCACGAGCCTCTCGAGGTCGACGGCCATGGCATTGATGGTGAAGTCACGGTAGGACAGGTCCTCCTCGACGCTTATCCCCCTGATGGGCGCGAAGTCCAGGGTACGCCTGCGGCCGTCCCCGTCGATGACCACGCGGTACGTCCTCTCTTCCTCGTGGAGGAGGAACCCCTTTCCGTCCCATCGCGAGGCCACCTCCATCGCCACTTCCCCGGGATCTACCGAGGTGATGAAGTCGATGTCCTGCGCCACATCTCCGAGGAAGTAGTCCCTGAGATAGCCTCCTACCAGGTATATCTCCCTCCCGCCCAGGGAAGCGAGGTAGGCAAGGAGCGATCCGAGAAAGGGATCGATATGGCTAAGGTCATCCAGGGTCAGAGTATTGGGGAGGACCTTCAAATTCCCTCCTTCTTGCGTTCAGCGCTGCCCCGCCTCAACATTATAGCTCATGGATGACCGAGAATTGGAGTAAGCCCGAGAACCGGGGATCGGTCGTCTGGCACGAACGTGCATA
>MTKY01050852.1_pt1 | contig 39487 bp, 30 predicted proteins | sample 1042731 | NCBI WGS metagenome assembly MTKY01 (sample SAMN06212206, study PRJNA360538) | anaerobic digester metagenome | biome: Wastewater treatment plant; material: sludge; isolation source: anaerobic digester fed with sludge from wastewater treatment plant | place: Denmark: WWTP Soeholt ...
CGGTAGGCAGCGGGAAAAGTATGCTGGCGATGAAACTCGCCGCCACGCGTTTCCTTGCCAGCTCACGCGGCTCAGTCCTGGGTTTGTACATGAATACCAATACGTTGACCGAACCCCGTCACTTTCTGATGGCGGTGATTGAAACCTTAGGTCTCCCCTCCGCGCGTTCCAATGCCAACCGGATAGACAGCATATTGGACTATCTGGATGAGCATGACGATGAGTTGCTGCTGGTATTAGACGGCCCGCCGGTGGATCAGGAATATCTGACCCAACTGTTGGCCTGGTCTGTGGAACACACAAAGAAAATCCGTACGCTTATTTTCTTGCAGGACCTTAATAACACAACCAGCAACATTGGCAGCCTTAATCAATTTCTCGGCTTGTATGTTCCTTTTCGGGCTCCCAGCCTTCAAGAGATTGCCAGTCTGCTTTACGGTCGGATGAAGATGGCCGGTTTATTGGACCCGCTGACGCTTCTGCCAGAAACTGCCGCGTTGGAAATCGCTGAACAAGCCCGGGGTTCGCTTACCAACGCGCTGGCATTATCCAAAACATATCTTGAGGAGCAAATTGAGCTTCGGAAAAATCGTCTGCTCATTCCGGATATCGGTTTACGCGGCTTCTGATCCGCGTGATTTCTGTGTGTATTACTGGCGCTTTGGATTATGCAAAGACCAACCATACAAATATTCTTATGGACATCGGCAATCTTCTGAAAGCAGATAAAGGTTCATGATGAACTCGGATGGTAATTCCTGGCCGGACATAGAAGCGGCGTTGATCGCGACGCAAGACCTTGATCTTGCCCGGTTGTTGGATTCTTCCGATGTCACCTATAACGGCGCCTATCAACTTTCCGCGCCTCCCAGGGTATATGCCAGCCTCTGCCGTTATTACCCTATGATTGAAACCGTTGTTCAAGACCTGACCGGGAAGCAGTTCCAGCTTGCGCTCTCTCAAACTGTGCCCATGGGCACACTTCCACCAGATTTTGATGAAGCGGTTGACGAAGGTTTGATGAGCTTTGATCTGAGTTCTGCGGATGTGACTGAAGCCATCCTGGCACCGGAATCCATCGCTGCAATTCCATCGTACACACTGCGGTTTGTTCCTTATGTCGGGTCGAGCGCGGTGTTAATCGCGAGCGCCTTGCGGCAGGCTTTTTATCGGCGTTCCCGGGAACACGGCGCTGACCAACTTTATCCCCGTCAGGGAGACGCGGTCACCATTGATGTGGACAGGCTGTTACAAATGCTCGGACGCGTATTCAGCCGGGCGACCTTCTTTCGCGTCTTTAAAAGCGGGGCTTTGGATTGGTTCGTGCGCCGGGCGGATCCCGTTCATCGCTTTGTGAATGGCAAGGTAATCCGCCAGGCGAATACCTATACTTATCGCGGTCTTCTGCTGACCCCCGGAGACGCGCAGGACCTTTTTGAGTGGCTTGTGAAATCGGGCGCCACCGAGGAACCGGCCGAAGCCCTCAAATTAGCCATAGAGACCCCCAGGGATCAGATTCTGACCTTTCCTTACCGGGTTCCGGATCCATTGCGGGATAAACGATTTGATTCGGCAGTTTCTGTGCATGAGGTCCTTCAATCCGTCATGGGAGCTCCCCGCCTGACCCCCGCGCTTGCTGGATTGTGTGACCGGCTTTCAGTTCATCTTATCCGCCCCGAAAGCTTTTTGGCTGTTCCCTGGTATTGGTTTCATCGCGTGCTGCCGGATCTTGGTGCCGATCTTGGAGTGCTTTATTTGATGAGTAAGAACTGTTGTTATATTGACTGGGCGCGCGGGAAAGATCGCAGCACTTTTTGGGTTTCCGGAGGGATGACAACCCTTCAAAAGTGGATAGGTTCTGAAACTTTGCCCGCTCGTATTCCACATCAAAATCCGAGTTCCCGCGGGCGGCCGCGTAAGGAACAAGTGAGCGTGGAATCGCAGTATACCCGCGATTGGCGCGCAGCCAATCGTAAACTTGCCAGCCAATATCTTTGCCGGGTGGCAACCCGAGCCGGTAATAACGGCACCGACTGGCAGCTTCGGGTTGAAGAGGTGCGGCTTACGGCTTCGGATGAAATCCTCAAAGGCGCTTTGTATGGCTTCTTGCTTGGGGTGCACAGCGAACAAGCCTTGGAGGCGATCCGCGCGTTTTCTGCCGAGCCGCTTCTCAGACAGCAATTATTGAGCGCCTTGCGCCTTGATCCAGGTCAAATTTGTCATTATGAGACCTTAGTAAAGCACGGTATTTGTCATTCTGAGACCTTAGCTGCTGATCAAATTTGTTATTTTGATACTTTGGCAGACAGCCTAAATTGTCATTTTGAGACCCTTGTCCGAGCTGATATTTGTCAATTTGACACGATAATTAAAATACTAATCAGACTCAAAGATTCCGCATTATTTCCAAATATGGCTAACCAACCAGATACAATCGCGGATCAATCGACCGTTGTCATTGAAGCTAATGGGGTGGTGGGTTATTTTACCGGAGCTGAATGGGATTTTGGCGTGATTTTGGAGAGGATTAATCCCAAATTGCGTGAGAGATTACTTACACCCTCACATCAGTCAAGGTTTCTTTCCTGGCTCATTTACGGCTGCTTAACTGATTCCATACACAGCCCGTTGAGTTTTGCGGTAAGCCGCACTTTGGAAAGCGCGGGCGATGCTGGCGGACCTGCCGTACGTTTGGCTGCCTTGCCCGCCGCGCAATTAGCCGGCCTTCTTTGGGATGAGCGGCTGCGCGTTCAGGCGGGATACATCGGCAGAAACGTTTTCGCCCAAACCGGCGCGGAGGACCTGGAAGCGCTGCTGCTTTCAGCACCCGACAGCGCCAGCCGAAGCCGACTGCTCCAACGCGCGCTGGATGCGCTGGGTGTTCGGGCAGCCTAAACTTCTTGCGCGCATTATCCTCTTCGGTAAGGTGGATGGATAACCAGGGAGAACAACACCCCGGGCGCGAGCCTTGCGAGACAAACCTTGAAAACCACCCGCCTGGATAAAACCGATTGGCAAAAAAACTGACGAGATAAATACGGAATGATAAGCTCTCATTCAGGGTAAACCAATGAGGTGGAAAAGATTGGGGCGTGCTTCATTGTAGGCTGCTGCCTCCCAACGTTTGATAAGCAGAGAATGACAATCCAAGCATAAGAGAGTATGAATTGGATATTAATCAGGGGAGAGTCATCGAACCGGTGGGCGTGCCCAACCGCCTTGCGACAGGTTCACCAGCTGCCTTATGATTATCTAGTTTCATTCTCTATATGCATTGCGCGTAGAAAATAGCAGATTACCTCCTCTGCGAGGGGTGTGTCCATGAATTATCAGCTGCCGCGTACCACAAACGGTTTTGAATAAAAAGCATCACTGTAATGGGATTGCGCATAGCATAATATCCCGTCTCTTTGTCACGCAACCGCTGGGGTGGGGGAGGATGTATGCGCTATAATTCCACAAAACAAGGATTCTTGGAGGCAGTATGAATTACGCAGTCATTATGGCTGGCGGCGCTGGAACCCGTCTTTGGCCAATCTCCCGCGAGCGATTGCCAAAGCCCGCTCTTCGCCTTTACAGCGATGAGAGCATGTTTCAGATTGCCGTGAAAAGGCTGGCGCCTTTGTTTACACCTCAACAGGTTATCGTGGTGGCTGGCGCCGGGCATACTGCCGTCCTCTCAGAACAAGTCCCTGAAATCCCGCCGGAAAACTTCATCGTGGAACCGGAAGGACGCGGCACCGCTTCTGCGATCGCCTTGACAGCTGTCCATCTGGGGGCACGCGACCCGGAAGCGACTATGGCAGTTTTAACCGCAGACCACTTTATCGGCAACGAGGTCGTCTTTCGCGAAGCCGTCGCTGCCGCTCTGACTGCCGCGGAAGATGACTGCCTGGTGACGTTAGGGATCACCCCGGAATTTCCTTCCACCGAGTACGGCTACATTCAACAAGGCCAGGTGCTTCGGGAGATCGCGGGCCATAAAGTTTTGGAAGCGCTGCGCTTTGTGGAAAAACCAGACTTGGAACGCGCCAAAGAAATGCTCCAGTCTGGTGATTACTCATGGAACAGCGGGATGTTTATTTGGAAGGTCAACGTTATCCTGGACGAATTTTCGCGCCAGATGCCCGAGCTGTTCGATCAGATTACTTGTATCGGCAGGGCAGTCAATACGCACGCTTACGCTGTCACCCTGGGGGAAACCTGGCCAAAAATCCGCAAACAAACCATTGATTACGGCATTATGGAAGGGGCGCGCAAGGTGGTTGTTATTCCCGTCGCGATGCAGTGGACGGATGTGGGTAACTGGAACAGCCTGAAAGCGCTTCTACCGGAGGACGCACGGGGAAACACCATCCGGGGAGATGCGTTCTTGCTCGACTGTGATGGATCGCTCATTGTCGGCGCTCAAAAACTGATCGCGGGTGTGGGCTTGGAAGATCTGATTGTGGTGGATACCCCAGACGCGCTTCTCGTCTGCCGCAAAGACCGAGTTCAGGACGTCCGAAAAATCGCGGACACTTTGAAAGCGGCCGGGCGGCTGGATTTAATTTAGTTATCGAGCCGGCGGGGCGAAACCGCTGGTTTTGGTCTCACAGTGTCTTTTTGGCAGGATACCGGATAGGAAGGCAGCCGCGGCAAGTCCCACAGACCATCAGTAGAAAATAATCCGCGCGGGTTGTTGAACGAACAGACCCAAACCCCGGGCATGTTCACGAAATGCCGCACAAGCGTGTACGTTAGCTTTCTTTTCAAACCTGAATATGTGAAAATTCCGCAGTGAGAGGTGAAATGCGGATACCTATTAAGAAACTGAAAAGAAAGAACAGCGCGCTGCCGGTGGCACTGTTCCTGTTTGCGGCGCTCATCGGCTTGGGGGTATTGGTTTATCGGGGCGCGCGTGCTCTCGGCGGCAACCCGATAGTTAAATCGCAGGATGACGTTCCCCGCCTGACAGTTCAGGAAGCGTATCAAGCTGTCCGGGATGGAAAAGCGATACTGGTAGACACGCGTTCCGCTGAACAATACGCGGCGCAGCACGCGGCCGGCGCGATCAGCCTGCCGGTCTCCAACCTGGAGGCTAATCTCCCGGCTTTAGATCCGAAGCAGTGGTATATCACCTACTGTACCTGACCGGCTGAAAATACGAGCGCCCGTGCGGCGTTCCTGATGCTGCAAGCAGGTTTTTCCAAAGCTAACCCGATAAAAGGCGGCTTTGAAGCCTGGATAAATGCCGGCTATCCTACCGAACCATAGGACCGCGTCACAATAAGTTGAGCCTGCTGAATAATTCTTCCCGCCTTGGGTAACAAGCTGCCCTGATGTAATTTGCATCAGGGTAGTATAATGTCGGGAAATCACCCCTGAAGACACAACGGAGCATGGATATGAAACGCAGAGCGCGAAGAATTACGGCTTTCATTAGTTTCCTTCTATTTCCAATTACCCTGAATTTCTTTTCACCTTATGTCAGTATTGACGGCGCGTTGAACGGGATTATATCGGGCAGCCTGATCGTCTTCCTGATCATGTTTTTGACTGGTTTGTTTTTTGGGCGCGCCTGGTGTTCGTATGTTTGTCCGTGGGCGGCGCCCTCGGAATATCTTCAAGCAGTCAATAACCGACCCGTAAATCGCAAACACCTGGCAGTCCTTCGCTATGCGATCTTTGGTTTCTGGTTTGGCGCTGTGATTGTCTCGTTTCTCCTGGCAGGCGGGATTCGCGGCATTAATCCGCTTCACCTGACTGAGACAGGCGTTTCTGTGGACGTCCCGCTTAAGTATATAACCTATTACATGGTTGTCCTCCTGCTTTTCTTACTGACCTGGTTGATCGGCAGACGGGGCGCTTGCCATGCCATATGTTGGATGTCACCCTTTCTCGTTGCGGGTACCTGGCTTGGCCGGAAGCTGCGCATGCCGCAGTTTAAGGTGTATTCAGAAACTGAAAAATGTATCGCTTGTGGTAAATGCACGCGCGATTGCCCGATGAGCATTGATGTAGAGCAGGAACAAAAGGCTGGCTTGGTGGCAAGTTTTGATTGCATTCTCTGCGGTAATTGCGTGGATGTATGCCCGAAAGACGTTCTAAAAATCAAAGCAAGCCGACACTAAGGGCAGGCTCTCTAAGCTGCCGGCCGCTGTCTGACTTCTCATTAATCGAGGTTAGCTTAAAAACACTGCACCTCCTCGTTCGGGTTTGATGCCGATTTTGGGGGTGCAGTTGGTTGGGCGAACTTTATATCAGGCTGATTAGCAGTCGTAATAAGTTTCAATCTCAAACGGGCTGGGACGCTGATTAACCTGGTCTGCCTCTTTTCTTTTGGCATTAACCCAGGTTCGAATCAGAGTCTCGTCAAAAATCCCAGATTCCGTGAGGAAAGAAGCACCGTTTTCCAGAGCGCTCATGGCCGCATCCACCGAGGTAGGAAGAGACTTTATCGTCGCCCGCCGCTCTTCAGACCAATCAAAGATATTGTCGTAAATCGGTCCAAAGCCCGCTTCGGTCGGATCGATGCCTGCCTGGATACCAGCCAGCCCAGCCATCAGCATGGCTGCCATAGAAAGGTAGGCATTGCCGGTGGCATCGGGTGGCCGAAATTCCATCCGGACTGCATCAGGGGCGGTGGCATATTTCGGGATACGGATGGCCGCGCTGCGGTTGGCGACAGAAAAAATGGCTTTGATGGGCGCTTCGAAGCCGGGCACCAACCGGCGGTATGAGTTGGGGCTGGGGTTGGTGAAGGCCATCACTGCCGGGGCGTGCGTGAGCAGACCGCCGATATACCGCAAGGCAGTCTGGCTGAGTAATGATAAGCCGTCAGGGTCGTAAAACTGGTTTACGCCGTTTTTGGTCAGCATCTGATGATAGTGGGTGCTGCTGCCAGCCAACCCGTAAATCGGCTTGGGGAGGAATGTGGCGGTTTTGCCCGCGCGCATGGCTATCATCTTGACAACGTACTTCACAAGCAATGCAGTATCCCCCGCCTCGGTTATGCCCAGCAAAGGCGTTTCAATTTCGGATTGTCCGGGACCGCCAACTTCGTGATGATGGTATTTTACCGGGACACCGAGTTTTTCGAGGGTGACGACGATTTCGTCCCGGATTTGGTAATAGTTATCGCAGGGTGGGGCGGCTTGATAGGCCTGATTATCCGGAAGGGAGTAACCGTTGGGATTGATAAAGGTGCCCCAGTTTGCCTCCCCAGAGTCTATCTGACACAAGGTGTATGCGGGACTGTTTTTCAGGGTAATCCGGTCAAAGATATAGAACTCAAACTCCGGACCCCACAGCGATTTATCCGCGATGCCGGTTGAAATCAGCTTTTGTTCAGCTCGGCGGGTAATTTCGCGCGGGTCAAACAGATATAGCTCCTTGGTATCTGCTTCATACACGCTGCACAGGCAGGCAAGGGTGGGCTGGCTGTGGAAAGGGTCCACAAAGGCTGTACCCAGGTCTGGAATAAGCACCATATCGCCGGCATTCACGTGTTTGAACCCCACGCTGGAACCGTCAAAGCCAACGCCTTCTGTCATCACTTCCTGAGTGAACTCTCTGGAAGTCAGGGTGACGTGGTGCAGGTTCCCCCACAGGTCGCAGTACAGCAAGTCAATCAATTCGATGTGTTGTGCGCGGACAAAATCGTGCGCTTCTTTGAATGAAGAAAACATAGGCTCCTCTACGCAATGGATTGGGTGAGTGTTATCGCGTTTGAATTATAACAAGAAGCGAGTGTTGAATGGATGGGTTTTTCCAACCGCGTGCGCTTCAAATCCATAATCAAGGAAAACAAATCAAAATGTTTTGCTGTGTTTGGCAAGTTTGTTACAAGGACCGCTGAGAAAGTCCCTTGCTCCTGTCGTTATTTGGCGGCTCTGTTGGGGGCTGAAGGCCAACACCCGCGCCGCTGCTCGTGACCGCTTTTCTTCCACTGGTAAAATCCAGCCCCAGAAGGCAAACTATTCAAGCGCTGATTGAAGACACTCAATTTCTATTAAATCAAGGAATTCCGGCAGGGATGCTTACCATGGAATTGAATTAGGGAGTGTGCTCGATGAGGCTCAGACTCAAGCAGCCCAACACAAGAAGGGCAGCTTTTTGAGACCATAAATCAGGCCAGCGCTGAGTAAGAAAACCAACAGCGTCAGCACTGGAACAGACAGGATCGGGTTGAACGACAACAAGGTAAGCCCGAATGTTTTGCCAAGAAAAAAGGACACCAGCGGATGAATCAGATAAACACCCAGGGTAAGCCGGGAAAGATTCGCAATAAGGCAGCGTGCCCGTTCAGAAAAGTGGACCTGACTCACCTGAAATCTGAAAAATGTGAAGATTGAAGCAGCCACAAAAAAGGTCATCAGGGTGAGCGGGTCCGAAAAGCGCAAATCCGTCGCCCCAACTCTTTGGGAGGCAAGCAGCGTCACCGCGGCATTGGCAAGCATACCCAAGAGACCGAGGAGGTATATTATCGCGCGGGTTTTACGGTCTGTTGAGAAATAAAAGAGCAAATAATTGCTTATGAGAAAATAACCGGCGAAGAGCAAGACCTTTCCGACCGGAAATTTCTCCGCGATGGAACTGACCCAATCTGCCATCGGGAGGAAATCACCGCTCAGCACCAAAGTATGCCCCAGAAGACCCAACACAAGCAGGACGAGCGCGTACTTGAGGGTTTGTTCTCCGCCGCGGTCCACAATAAGCTGAAGAAAGGGAGAGAGCAGGTAGAGGCTGATCAGGACAGGCAGAAACCAAAGGTGATAGTGACTGTTAACCAGCAAGGCCGCGAAGCGCGCGACCAGGGGGCCAGGGGCGGCAGGCTCAGAAAGCAAGCTGAACAAAGCGTAGAGAATTGTCCAAAAAACGTAGATGATTCCAATTTTCTTTACAGGACCACTCAGGAGCTGCTTAAACGTGCGCTGCTTTCCCAAACCGAGAAACAGAATGCCGCTCACCAGCGTGAACAGAGGGGTTGCAGCGCGCGCCGCCCCCATATACAGATTAATTGCCCTCCAACCTGACGCGTTTACGGGCAGGGTTCTAAGCTGAACCGAGCTCAGGTTCAACATCACGATCAGGAGCGAGGCTGTAATACGCAGCAGGTCAAGCCATACCAGGCGGCTTGGGTCCCCGGAAGACGGTTTAGCGAGGGTGGTGTCTGGTTGGTTCATAGGGCTGTGATTTCCAAGGCGGGATTGTAGAGGATAACCCAATAAAATGCCAATCTTTGTAAAAGAAATCGTTCCCCTGGGGCAGAGACCCCTTGGTCTGAATACCGATTATGATTCTTTCATAAGCCCAAACACAACCGCGGAGAGTCCGTATTAATCAGGGCTGGCTGGTGAAGAAGCGGATATGCAATCCGGTTCCTTTGATGACAAAGCCCTGGAATATGTAATTACCCGACCGGATACACCCCTGCCCTGGATTAATTATCTCGGCAGCGGTATTGTTTCAGTTTGATTAGCAACACCGGCGGCGGTTACTGCATTAATAAAGACGCGCGTTTGCGCCGCATAACCCGCTACCGCTGCAATAACGCGCCATTGGATATGGGCGGGCGCTGCCTCTACCTGCGCGACGATGAAAACGGGCGGCATTGGTCTGTGGGGTGGATGCCGGAACTTTCCCAACAGGACGCGCATGAATGCTGCCACGGGCTTGGCGACACCCGAATCCAATCGAAATCCATGGGGATTGATGCAAGGGTCAGGTTTTTTGTACCCTTGGACGCTCCAAAGGAAATCTGGGATCTCACGCTCAGGAACCAACGCGAAACGCCGGCTGAAATCAGCCTGTTCTCTGCTTTCCAGCTGAGCCCCGCGAGGAAGTTAATGTTGAAGTACGGTTGGGCATGCCGGCGGCTTAGCGTTGCAGCTGTCCGGAGAGTTGGAACGCGCCCGGAGATGGCAGGATAAAGGACAGAAAATGGATAACCCTTCCGGCGGCAAAATGACCGACGCGCCCCGGCTGGTTGTTTCACAGGGGGTCGATAGAGCCGGTTTTAATACTATTCCTTACCAAAAAAAGAGGAGGCTCTTGGCCTCCTCTTCATGTCAAAAAACTCAGCGCCTTTCTCCGCGAATATACGGAACGGCAAGCGCGCCGGGCGCTCCGATGCGCTGCCTGCGCGCGGAAGCTGAACCCCACACCAACGCGATGATTGTCAGCAAAAATGGCATCATCTGCAGGAAAAAAACCAGGTTGTGATTGTAGAAGAAAGGGTTGCGCAGCCCAAATATGAGCATTGGACCCTGTAAATCGAGCATGAAACGGCGGAGCATCCCGAATAGATAGCCGCCCAAAGCCGCCCGCAGAGGGTTCCACTGCGCGAATATTACCAACGCCACCGCAATCCAACCTTGCCCGGAGGTGGTCAGGTTGCTATACCATCCCGGGGAAATCGCGATGCTGATTGATGCCCCTGCCAGGCCAGCCAGGCAGCCCCCGACAAACGTGTAAAGGTATCGCACTCCATAGACATTAATGCCCAGGCTGTCGGCTGCCGCGGGTTTTTCGCCGACAGCGCGCAAATGCATGCCGGGGCGGGTTTTGTTGATATACCACCAGGAAAAAGGTATCAGCAGGTAGCCCAGAAACACCAAAACGTTCAGGTCAGAAAAGAAAACCCGTCCCAGTATAGGAATATTTGAAAGCAGAGGAATAGACGCGTTGGGGATAAGCGGGGCGTTTTGGCCGGATAAACCCTCACCCAGAACAAGCGCGAGCCCGGTTCCCAAAAAAGTGAGCGATAAACCGCTGACCACCTGGTCGGCCTGAAAGTGAATGGTCACCAGGGCATGCGCGAGGCTGAGCAGACCGCCCGCGGCGATACCTGCCAATAAACCCAACCAAGGGCTGCCTGTCAGGAGGGAGGTTTTGAAGGCTGCCATGGCGCCCAACAGCATCATGCCCTCCACGCCGAGATTCTGAACACCGGAAAGTTCGGTTAATATTTCGCCGATTGCCGCGAACAGAAGAATTGTACCGGTGGAAAGACCGGATCTGAGGATGATTTCTAAACTCACTTGCGTTCCTCCGGAGCCGCGCGGACAAGCTCAATTTTGTAATGCAGCAAAACATCACTGCTGATAACCAGGAAAAGTATCATTCCCTGGATGAAGAAATACAGACCGGAAGGTTGGATTTCCCTTCCGGCGACAATCAACGCCCCAAACAGGAAGGAAACCAGAATAGTGGCAAAGGGATTGAGTTTTGACAGCCAGGCCACAATCACACCGGAGAAGCCATAGTTGGTGGAGATGCGCTCTTGCAAGCGGTGCACCACGCCGCTGACCTCGGACATGCCCGCCAGCCCGGCTAACGCACCGGAAAGCATAAAGACCAGGATGATATTCCGGGAAATATCAATGCCGGCGTAACGGGCGGCCTGCGGGTTATCACCAATCAGGTTGATTTCATAACCCCAGCGGCTGCGGGTAATAATTACCCAGATAATGACCGCGGCAACCAGGCCAAACACGACGCCAAGGTGCAGCGTGATACCGGAGAAAGCTTTTACTTGCCGGGCATAATCCGCAAGGCGCGGAAGCCAGGCGGATTTCGGGAACATGGGGGTCATCTGAAAACCCGCGTCGCTGAATTTGCTGTATATCCAGTAATTATTGAAAAATACCGCCACATAGTTCAACATCAAAGTGGAAATAATCTCACTTACCTGGAATTTTGCTTTCAACCAGCCGGGGATTAAGCCGTACAATCCGCCGCCCAGCATTCCAAGCAGACCCATAATCAGCAAAATAACAAACTTGGGCGTGGTTTCCATATTCACCAGCGGCACCAGGGGTACCAGGCTGGCAAAAAACGCGCCAATATAGAATTGACCTTCCGCGCCAATGTTCCACAGACGCATGCGGAATGCCAGGCCGCAGCCCAAGCCAATCAGCAGCAAAGGAGTGGCCTTCACAACCACATCCGAGAGGGCTCCCCAGCTGCCGAAAGCCGCGTTGAAGAAATATCCGAATGTCCGGATTGGATCCCCGCCGATCAGGAGGAGAATCAACGCGCTGATGAGGAAAGCGAGGACAATCGCGCCGACCGAAGTCGCCAGAGGCAGCCAACGCGAGACTTCATCAGTGCGTTTCTGAATGTGAAGCTTATAAGGAATGAAACGTGCGAAGCTGAAACTCATTCCTGCCTCCGTAATTCTCCCGTCATCAGTAAGCCGATGGTTTTTACGTCAGCCTCTTCCGTGGGGAATATCCCGGCTAATTCGCCCTCAAATATCACCGCGATCCGGTCGGAAAGATCCAGCAGTTCATCCAATTCCTCTGAAATTAAAAGCACCGCCGCGTCCTTCTCACGCTGCTCTAATAACAGGTTCTGAATACCCTCAATCGCCCCGACGTCCAATCCGCGCGTCGGTTGGACTGCCACGATAAGAGTAGGTCCGCAGGATATTTCCCGCGCGAGGATGACTTTTTGCAGGTTACCACCCGAAAGCTTATTTACCTGCGTGGAAAGGCTGGGCGCCTGGATGTTGTATTTTTCTTTGAGGTTGCTCGCGAACTCCCGTGCGGCTGTGTAGCTGATGCGCCATTTCTGACTGATTGGGGCATGATCGTAAGATTTCATAATCATGTTTCCGGTCAGCGCCATTCCCGGAGCCGTCCCCACGCCTGTGCGGTCTTCGGGGATATGCGCGGTGCCCTGCTCAATCGCGCGTTTGGGAGACTGATTGGCAACCTGTTTACAATTCACCAGGATATTACCCTGGCAGGCGCGCAATCCGGTGATGACCTCTGCCAGTTCGCTTTGACCATTCCCCGCGATACCAGCAATTCCCAGTATCTCGCCCTTGCGGAGTTGGAAAGAAACGTTTTTCAGGGCTGGCAGACCGCGGTTATTCAACGCAGACACGTTTTGGACGTCCAGAACGACGTCTCCCGGGGCGTGAGGATTTTTATTTAATTGAAACAGGACTTTACGTCCCACCATTAATTCAGCCAAAGTTTCTTTGGTTATGTTTTCAAGGCCAATCCCGTCCGCGGTTACCTTGCCTTTGCGAAGCACCGTCAATCGGTCTGCTACCCGTTTGACCTCATTCAGTTTGTGGCTGATAAACACAATGGATTTTCCCTGTTGAACCATCAGGCGCATCGTTTCCATCAGCTCCTGAATTTCCTGCGGGGCAAGCACTGCGGTTGGTTCGTCCAATATCAGGATTTCCGCTCCGCGATAGAGTGTTTTCAAAATCTCAACCCGCTGTTGTTCCCCCACGGAGAGCTGCCATATTTTAGCAGTCGGTTGAACTTTGAGCCCGTATTTCTCAGCCAGGTCGGCAACTTTTTGGTCATAGCGAGGCAGGTGCATGATGAATCCGGGGTCATTCAGTCCCAGCAGGATGTTTTCGGTTACAGTTTGGGTTGGCACGAGCATAAAATGCTGATGAACCATACCGATTCCGCGGTTGATTGCGTCTTTGGGAGAGTTGAAAACCGCGCGATCTCCGTTTACCAGGATCGTGCCAGATTCGGGTTTATAAATTCCGGCGAGGATGTTCATTAAGGTGCTTTTGCCCGCGCCATTTTCCCCCAGGAGCGCGTGGATTTCTCCGCGCCTGAGCGTAAAGTTGACGTGGTCATTGGCAAGCACGCCCGGAAAGCGCAATACAATATCACGCATTTCGACCGCGTTGGTTTGTTCCTTGGATGTAATCGTCATGAGTTCTTTCCGATAAGCAATGCGCTTGGTCTAGAACAGCCGTGTAACTCCCGGAAGAGTGGGGAGTTTGGTTTTGGCTGGCAGATAGCATGACAAACCAGGAGATGATCTTTTGATCATCTCCTGGAATCACGCTCAAAATTTCTATAGGTCAGGCAGTTTTGCGGAAATATTTTCGTTCCACCAATACATGCAGGTCTTGCATTCGCTGCCGAATTGTTTAAACCCATCCAGATCCAGCTGCTCCATGCTGACGCCGTCCGGTAGGACCAGGTTGCCCTGATTATCAGTAATCGGACCTTTGAAGACGTCGAAACGGGTAAATTCGCCCTTGAGCATCTTATCCAGAGTTTCGCGCACCAGCTGCAGGTCAGCTTCGGGAAGGTTTGCCACGCCGGGCATCATCGTTTCGCCTTTCATGAAACCATACAGACCCAGACCGCCGGAATCGCCATCGAAGTATTCCCAACCGCCCTTCCAGGTGCCAGCGCGGCATTTATCCACGATATCCGCATAAATCACGCCCCAGTTCCAGTACATAGAGGTAAGGCAGCTATCCAGCGTGCAGTTGCCAACATAGTCATAAGTGATGCCCCATTTTCCTGCGGGGGCAGCCAGAGCGGGGGCGGGGGTATCTGCGCCAGTCATGACGACCTGCGCGCCAGCGTCAAAGAGTGATTTTGCGCCTTCCTGTTCAAGGATTGGGTCGTGCCAGGTGTTGATGAAGCGTACGTCAATAGTGCATTCCGGGCAGGTCTTCTGCACACCAAGGGCAAAGGCGTTCCCCAGGCGGAACTCTTCGGGGATTGGGAAAGTAGCCATGTAGCCCAGTTTCGGGTTTCCGTCAACTTTGGCGCGGGAACCAGCCAACATGCCTGCCAGGTATTTAATATCTTCCATGGCACCCATCACGTTGCCAAAATTCGCGCCGTTGGCTTTGAAACCGCTGACGTGGATGATGTCCACATCCGGAAATTCATTGGCAACTGTTTCGGAAGAATCCATGAAACCGAACGAGGTAGTGAAAATCACATTGAAGCCTTTGCGCGCCAGAGAGCGGGTAACCTGCTCGGAGTCCGCGCCTTCCGCCACGTTCTCAACGTAGGCAGTATGAACGCCTTCCATGTGTTGTTCCACATAAATACGCCCGACATCGTGCGATTGCGACCAACCGCCGTCGTCATGAGGTCCGACATAAACAAATGCGACATTGTAGCATCCTTCGATAGGCGCCGGCACCTGATAGGAACCGACTGCTTCGGAGGTGGTTTGCGCCCGGCAATCGACAACTGGGGCTTCAGCCGGGGTCTTGGCACAGGCAGCGAGCACCAGCGCGAGGACCAGGAACAAATTAAACAGCCAAATACTTTTTTTCATCTTTTCTCCTGAATAGTTTTATGGGTGGTGTAGGAAGAGTAGCGTTTTAATGAAGTCACCTGCTCCTTTCGGTAAACACAACGACGCTTGCTTAATTGTACTGCAAACGAGTGAAAAACATGCCAAAATGGAGGAAACTTAAACACGAACAATTGCAAAAATGCAAAGCTGATTTCAGGCGGATGATTCGTCCTGGCTGAGGCACCTCCGCCCAACCGCCCAAACCCAACGCGGGAAAATGATGCATCTGTGCTTCATTCCATAGAAATGCCGGATACAGGCTTTCTGAATTGCGCATAGCCACCATACTAGTGAAACCCGGCCGATTTAAGCACTGGTCCATCGCTGCAAATCAGAAAACCTGAGGGAACGCCAAGCTGTTGACAAATTTCTTCGCTCAACTCGCACGAACCACACAGACCGATGCCGCAGCGAATAAGGGCTTCAAAGGAGAGCTGCGCAGAGAGGTTTACGCGCCGGCACATCGCGTGAACGGCCAACAGCATACCGGTTGGTCCGCACGCGTACACTTCAGCCCTCAGGTTCTGTTCCAAAGCCTGCAGCAGGGGCAGGCTGACCAAACCCTGCGCGCCGGCGCTGCCATCTTCGGTGGCAAGTAAGACCCGGCATCCCAACGCCTCAAATTGGTCAAGCAAAATCAGGTCAGCCCGGGTCATCGCGCCAAGGCAAAGGGTCACTTCATGATTCAGCGCGCGAGCCTTCTTAGCCAGAAAGTACAACGGCGCCGCCCCATACCCTCCGCCCACCAGGATATGTGTCTCGCCAGAGAGGACGAATCCTTTCCCAAGGGGGCCGCGTACCCAAAGCCGGTCTGCGAGCTTAAGTTCGCATAGGGCGCGGCTGACCGGACCAACCGCGCGCACGGTCAGGGTCAGCGGGTCGTTTCCGCTGATGCTGAAGGGTTTTTCGCCAACGCCCGGCAGCCATGCCATCACGAATTGCCCGGGGGCGGCGTCTGGCAGGCTGGCATCCAGAAACAGGGTCAGGGTGTCAGCATTTTCTTTACGAACGCGGTCAATGCGAGAGGCCTGAAAGAGTCCATTTACTTTATGAGGCATTTTTTACTAACTCCAACAAATAGCTGCAGGCTTGGATGGTGTCCGCGAATGGTGTTCCGGAAACGAAAGGATTGTTTCTCGAGAAAGCATTCCAGCGCGTGTTCATCAGGGGGTTTTCCCGTATTGTGATTAATAGTTGGGAGAATTGATCGAAATGGATTGGTGTTTTTCGATAGGCAAATGTATTTTCAAAGGCTGCCTTCAGAATCTGTCCGTCTATTTGATTTTCTTTCAATCTGACGATCGCGTATATGTCATAAAAATCTTTGCTGCGGCTGTTGGCTAAGCCCCGAGAAATGATCGTGTGAAATTTTTCAGCCAGGATCGTTTCTATATTCACGCTGAGGAATGAAAAAATCTCTTTGTTAAATAACGGTTGATAGACGTAATTCTCTGCGCCGGGTGTGATAGGGTCGCCGGCAGCGATGTCAATCGCCACAGATTGTTTCATGTTTTCCAACGAACAAACGATTTTACAGCGTAAACCACCGTAAGGTTCCAACTCACGGATGGGCTCGCAGCCGATGATTTCATAGGAAACCCGGTCATCAAGTTCCAGCTTCAGGATATTTCCCAGCGCGGCAAGCAAGGTTGTAGGCTCCAGATCCATACTCTGAACCTGAAGATCCAGATCTTTGGTCGTGCGCAATCTAATTCCCAGAGAAGATGAAAGTAAAAAACCGCCCTTAATAACAAAGGCAGCCCTTTTTTCACTCAATGAAATTCGCCGCAATATTGATTCCAGAAAGTAAAGAGTCAGAATAGTATTGGAGCTTGCGCCTGTTTCTTCCCTGAGGGCGTGAATGCGGCTCCTGAGTTGGTCTTTATTCAATCAACACCTCGAGCAATTCCTGTGTTGCTTGTAAGATTTTCATCCTGGCGGCATAGTCAAACAGCTTGGGCAGGTCTTTTTCCGGGTGTCTGACATAGTTCCGCAGAGCTTGCGAGAAAACTTCACCTTCAATGTCCGCTCTGTTCTTAATAAGGTCGCACAGTGTTCTTTCCCTATCGTAAGCTTTCACCGGGTTGCCAAAAACCGTCAGAGCCTGTGTAATGCCGAGGGGATAGATATCTTTATTAACATAGTGAACGCGCACATGCCCCGGGATGCGATGCGCGTTGTAGCCGCGGTAGACCGTCACATCCATTCTGCCGGTCAGACGGTCGGTCAGTCCATGCAGACTGAGAGCGGAGTGGTAGGAAAAAATGCAGCGTTTGTTTCTGGACTGAAAGATAAATTCTTCATCGTGGGCAAGCGGCGCGGAAGCATAAACCCCCCTGCCAACTCTGTGAATAGAGCCTTCACGCACCAGTTGTGTCAGGTAAATGGAAGGAATGCCGATACGTCGGCAGTCAGCCGCAGTGATATAAGCGCCCTTTTGAGTTAGCAGGCTCATTATTTGTTGTTTATAAGGCACAGCGTTTTTCATTAGTGCTTACATTATATCATATTGTACGCATATAAAGAAATATTACCAAGCGATCGCCCTCCCGCGCAGCTCCTTAACCGTGCCATACCCGGCCCTCTGCATAAAGGCCAGCAGTTCGACGCCAATGCGGGCAAAAGCCGCCGGCCCAGCCTGCCAAACGGCCGAGCCAACCCCGACAAGACTGGCGCCAGCCATGAGCATTTCCGCGGCGTCAATCCCCGTGGAAACGCCGCCAGTTCCGATAATTGGCAGGCTTACCGCCTGGGCGATTTCGTACACGCAGCGCAGCGCGATGGGTTTGAGCGCGGGCCCCGAAAGCCCCCCGCTGCGGTTATGCAGAACCGGTTTGCCAGCCGCCGCGTCAATCAGCATGGCGGGCATGGTGTTAATCGCGGTAATGGCGTCCGCGCCTTCCTCCGCGGCGGCTTTGGCAATCTGGCCGATATTCGCCACATTCGGCGCCAACTTGATACTAATCGGCAGACTCACCGCCCGGCGCACGACACGCGTGACGGCAGCCGCGCTGGAGGCAGCAGCAGAGAAGGGGGTGCCAAACTCACTGGCGACGTTTGGGCAGGAGATATTTACCTCAATCAGGTCTGGTTCCGCTTCGGCGATGATACGTGCCACCTCGCCGAATTGCTCAGTGGTGGGAGCGAAAATACTGGCGAAAACCGGCACGCCCAGCCCCGCGAGCCGCGCTTTGGCTGCCCGCAGCAGGGGTACTTCCTCCTGCGCGCCGGGGTTAGTCAGCCCCACCGCGTTAATAACCCCGGCATCCCACGCCAGGGCGACCGGGTTGGGGTGCCCCGCCCTGGGTTCCGGCCCGCAGCTCTTGGTTGTGACAGCCCCCGCGCCTTCCCTTGCCGCTCTTTCCAGCAGGCTGGCGCTGGTGCCAAGAATTCCCGACGCCAGCACGAGAGGATTTGGCAGGTTCAGCCCAAGAAATTCACAGGACAATCCGGGATCAGTCATGCCGCTCCGTCAAGATACTGCTTTACTTCCAGAAAGGTGCTTTGGTCAATCAGATCCTGCGCCTGCAGGCGCTCGAGAATCTGGTGCATACTGAGCACCGCGCGCGCGTTTATCCCCTGAGCCGCGAGCGCGGCCACCCCGCCTTGTTCCCGGTCTACCAATACCACCGCGTCCCGCACGGTCAGACCAGCCGCGCGCAAAGTCTCAGCAGCTGTGAGGATGCTGCCGCCGCTAGTGATAACATCTTCCAGCAGCAGCGCGCGCTGCCCTTGCTGAAACACGCCCTCAACCATCTGCGAGGTGCCGTGCGTTTTAGCTTCTTTACGCGGATAGATCATCGGGCGCTTAAGCCTCGAAGCGGCAATCGCGGCAATAGGCAGCGCGGCATACGGAACGCCTGCCAGGCAGTCATAATCAAGCGAAATCAGCCGGTCAATATAGGCTTCCACCGCCATATCCAGCACATCCGGGTAAGAAACCAGGCGGCGCAAATCCAGATAAACGGGCGATCGCTGACCTGACGCCAGGGTGAAGCTGCCAAACTTAACGCAGCCAGATGAGAACAAACCGTTAACGAGCGCGCGGAATGGGTCAAGCGGACTGGGTGTAATCTCCGCGATGGCGGTATTGATTTGTTCGCGCAGGGTTTCCGCGGCTTTTCGCGGTGAAGCGGCAGCAATAACGGCGCGGGAGACAGGCACAAGGATGCCTTTTTTATCCGCGCGCAAACCCGCCGTCAAGGCTGTTTTTAAGTCCGCTCCCTGCGCCCCGACCCCCGGAGCCAGGAACCAGGCATCCGGGCAAATCGCGCGCACGCGCTGGAGCGCTTCGGGCTGGGTGGCTCCGATGACCAACCCAATCTGCCCGGGGGAACCCCAGGTCTGGCTGACCCGGGCGACATATTCATACAGAGCCGGCGTGCCGTAGCCTTGTATCTCGTTCGCGGAGGGATTGGAAGTCTGGCACAGAATGAAAGCGAACTTTTCCGGATCCGCGAGGAAGGGTTTAATGCTGTCCTGACCAAGGTAAGGGCTGAGGGTTACCGCGTCGGCGTGGAATTGTTCATAGGCGGCGCGGGCGTAGGCTTGCGCGGTGGAACCGATATCTCCGCGTTTGGCATCCAGCAGGACAGGGACGTCTGAAGGTGCCGCTCCGACGGTTTCCTGAAGCGCTCGCAGACCGGCAGGTCCGTACTGCTCATAGAATGCCATGTTAGGCTTATAGCCGCAAACCAGGTCGCTGGTTTGTTCAATAACCGCTTTCCCCCAATCCCGCAGGCGCGTGTAGATATCTCCTGTAGAAGGCAGAAATTCCTCCTGCGGATCCAATCCAATGATGAGCAAACTGCGGTTCTTTTCAACAGCGTGTTCCAATTTTTCCAAAAATTTCATTTTGCCTCCTGTCGCGCGGGGCGCTGAATGCTTTATATCAGCAGTATAAACCGGTTGGCATCGTTTTCCGCGTTTTTGCGGCTGCCCAACCGGAGAAACGCTTCCGCTTTGGTCAGGCTTGACCTAAAACGGCTGCCAGGAGCGCCATGCGGATGTACAGGCCGTTTTGCACCTGACGAAAGTACGCGGCGCGCGGGTCGCGGTCTACCTTATAGTGAATTTCGCCAACGCGCGGCAGGGGATGCATCACAACCATCTTTTGTTTAGCGTGTTCCATCAGCTCGGGGGTAATCTCGAAGTAGTTTTTCACTTCCTCATACTGCGCCAGGTCCGTAAAGCGCTCTTTCTGAATGCGGGTTACATAAAGCACGTCCGCGTTTTCAATCACGTCCGCCACCTTGTTGGTCTCGCGGACTTTCACGCCTTTGTCTATCAGGTCATTCATCAGGTCCAAAGGCAGGCGCAATGGGTCGGGAGAAACAAAGCGGAGAGAAACGTCGTATTGCGAGAGCAGACGCGTCAGGCTGTGAACAGTGCGCCCGAATCGCAAGTCACCGACCATCGCGACTTTCAACCCATCCAAAGTGCCCATCTCGCTCTTGATAGTATACAGGTCCAGCAGGGCCTGGGTGGGGTGTTCGCCCGCGCCGTCACCCGCGTTGATAATTGGAACCTGCACGTATTTTGCGGCTGTGGCGGAGGAGCCAATCTCGGGGTGGCGCAAAACGATGACATCGCAGTACTGCTCGAGGGTAATCATGCTGTCAATCAGCGATTCACCTTTGGAGACGGATGAAAACTGAATACCTTCGGTGATTGGAATTACCCGGCCGCCCAGACGAACCATCGCGGAGATAAAAGAAGAGCTGGTGCGGGTGCTTGGTTCGTAAAAGACACAAGCCAGGGTGTAATCCTTGAGCAGGTCGCAAGTACCCCGGCGGCGGCACATATCCAGCATTTCATCCGCCCGGTGAAAAATGTAATCGATTTCATCCTTGCTGAACTGGCTTACTGAAAGGATATCCTGCTGGTAAAACGGACTCTCGAATTTTGCCGCGCGTTGGTATTTATCCAGCTTGAAGAGAGGTTCGGGGTTTTCGGTCATCATGTTGTTTGCTCCAAAGGTGAAAAATTATGATTTTTGATAGTTCAATACAATGCCATCGCGGACGACCTCCCGCCCGCGCAGTACAACGCGCGTAACTCTGCCGTGCAGGCGCATCCCTTCGAAAGGAGACCAGCCGCATTTGGTGTAGAGTGGGTGTTCCGGGAAAACAAACTCAGCCTCCGGGTCCACCTCTACCCAGGTCTCCGGCTGTTCCGGCAGATTAAAAATCCGGCGCGGGTTGCGCGCGAGCAGTTCCTCCAGGCGGACGGCACTCAGGCGGCCCTGGGCTACAGCTGTCAGCATCAGCGGCAGGGTGGATTCCAAACCCGGGACGCCAGGCGGCGCGCCTTCGGGGCGTTCCTTTTCGGCGCGGGTATGCGGGGCATGGTCGCTGGCGATGCAGTCAACCGTGCTGTTGATGTGCTCCCAGAGAGCGGCCTGGTCGTCGGAAGAAGCCAGGGTAGGGCGCATGTCCCCGTAGGGTCCAAGCCGGCGGGCATCGTTTTCATTCAGGAACAGGTGGTGCGGTGTGACCTCGCAGGTGACGGGTAAGCCGCGTTCTTTCGCGCGGGCAATCAATTCAATTTCGGACTGGCGCGAGACATGACAAAAATGGATGTGCCGGTTGAAAACAGCTGCCAGCGCGATGCCGACCGCGACGGATTCTTCTTCCGCGTGCAGGCAGATGGGTTTATCAACGTTCCAACCGACCATGATCCTCTCAAGGACGTTCAACCCGCGCACCCGCAGCGGCCCATAGGTTTGATCCAGGTAGATTTTGAGGGCTGGAGCGCACTCGGAAAGAAGGGGCAGCTGATCGAGGTGTTCGGCTGAGGCGCCCGCGTATAAAAAAACATCGCACAGACTTTGCGAAATTGCTTGGTTCTGTGCGACGCGCCAATAATCCAAACTGACCAGGGGCGGCTGCGTGTTGGGCATTGCCAGGAGGGTGGTGAAACCACCAGCTAGCGCCGCGGCGCTGCCGGTACGGAAATCCTCTTTATGCTCACCGCCGGGGCTGCGCAGGTGAACATGCACGTCAACCAAGCCCGGTAAAATCATCAGACCGCCTGTCATTAAACTAATAAATTATACGAACGCATGCGCTCTTCCGTCAAGTATTTTTGCCCGTGGATTTGTGCGCGGGTCAGCAGAGCGCATACACTTTATGAATTGGACGGATACAGGATGCCGCACCTGATGCCCGGGGTTATGGGTGTTATCAGGTGAGGATATGGCGGTGTAAATTGATCAAAGAAATCTCCCGACGATGGAATAGCAGCGATGTCTGTCAATTTCAGGCATGTCCCATTAATTCATTAAACAGCGCCTGGGTCTCCGCCGAAACCCCACGGCCAATTTCCCGGTTCAGGGTTTGCTGGCACTGCTGAAAAACTTGCAGCACGCTGCCCGGGTTTCCCATCCGGTGGTGAATGAGCATCAGACTGCGGTATGCCGGTTCCCAGAGCGCGTCCCGGCTGAGCAGGGTCCGGCTGTAGTTCAGCGCTTTCTCCCATTCATCGGACTTTATCGCGACCTGAATTAACTGGTCCATCGTGTGCAGATAACGCTCGTGGTAATATTGCCCTTCCGCGACAAAATATTGCCCAACTGCCTCGTTCTCAAAATAGCGCCCATGGTAGAGCTGGACGGCTGATTCCAGCAAGCTCGTGACCCCCGACCGGCTGAGTTGGTCAAAGCGTACGGCATCGATGCTGATGCCAGCATTCGGGTTGAGCATATATTGGCTTCCGCGCCGCAGAACAAACACCGGCTTTTTCCCTTCCGGCCTGTCCGGTTCGAGCGCTTGATTCAGACTGCTTAGAGTTACCTTCAGATTATTTGAGGCCGTGGCTGGTTCTGCGTCGGGCCAGAGGAACAGGGTCAGTTGGTCGCGGCTCAACCACCTGCCAGCGTTGCCAACCAGAATCTGCAGAAGCTGGCGCGCTTTTTCCCGCTTCCAGTCGGCGGTATCCAACAGTTTACTGCCGCGCCAAACGGAAAATTCGCCGAAAGTTCTGATGCGCAGGGTGTAACCCGGGTGATAATCCAGGTTTTCGGCTCCGATTCCCTCCAGAATTTGCTGTGTGAGGGCTGGTTGGATTCCCTGCAGCCTGGCTTGCAGCAGTAGTGGTAAAAAGACCATCGGGTTATCCCCGCCGAGCATGGTTGGTTTTGTCAGCAAGAATTGATAATGATGCTGATTGATCAGCGCCAATCCTTGTTCCAGGTAAAGCCACAGCGAGCTTTCGTAGCCCTGATGGAGCGAACAGTACCCCAACCACAACAGTGCGGCCGACCGGGAGAGGTCATCGCCCGCGCGGGCGGCAATTGATTCCGCGATAGAGAGCTCCAGATTGGCTGCCTCATACTGCCCGGATAGCGCCAGGCTGGCTCCCAGAGAGAGCCGGACCAACATGCCTATCCAGATATCCCCGGAACTGTTGGCGATGGAGAGAGCTTGCTCCGCGACTTTGCGGGCCTCTTCCTGCCGGCCGGAAAAGCCAAGCAGGCGGCACATACCCCACAAGGGCTCCACATGGATGCGGGCGATATCCACGTCAACCATGGATTCCTGGTACAGGCTGATGATTTTCTTATATTCATGCTCATCTTCGTCAAACGAGCGGCTAAGCTGGAGCGCATGTCCGAGGCGCATAAAGCCGACGCTGCGCACAAACACAGACCGGTAGTGATGCCCGAGTTCAATTCCGCGTCGGGCATAGTTGAGAGCGATATCAGGTTCGCCGCAGAATGAATAGAACAAGGAGAGCAAAAGCGAGGCTTCACGGTGAAAACGCTGCGGTCGGCTCATTTGATCAAAATCGGCTGTGGGTTCCAGCTTTTGCAGGAGCTCTATGCCTTCGGGGATGCGTCCGGTGCGCAAAAACAGGCGCGCCTGGATGAAATCGTTTTCATCTGAATCACCGTGTGAAAGCTCCCTGGAACGCTGAAGGCTTTGCTCCGCCTGTTCCATATCACCCTGATTAACCTGATTCTCTGCCATCTGCGTCAGCAATTCCGCCACCTCCAGCCGGTTCTCCGCCGGATCCAGAAGGGCAAGCGCGCGGTGTAAAAGCTGGTTGGCATTGATTGGTCGGATGGTGTCCAGATAGACTTGCGCTTGTCCGCGCAGGGCAAGGCTGATGCCCCATTGGTGGTTGTCTCGCTGATAAGCGCGCTGGGCGGTGCGATAATCCTCCAGCGCGAGTTCAAAGAAACCGTTGTATCGGTTCACTTCGCCTAAGAGGAAGTTCACATAAGGATACAAAGTCCGCTGTGATTCCGGAAACTGTTCAATCCAATAGCGCAGGCTTTCATGACGGTTTGTGAGAATAAAATCTTTCCCGACATTTTCCAGAATGAGATTAATTTGCGGATAGTCCCCAACCTTCAGGAGATGCCCGACAGCGCTTTCCCAGTATTGATGCGCGGCGAAGTAGCTGCCAATTTTCCGGTGCAGCTCGCGCTCCAGGCCGGCATTTTTACTCAGACGGCTCTCCAGAAACTCCCGGAACATATGGTGATAACGATAAACCCCCGGGCGCAGCTGCTCCAAAAACAGACCTGAGCGGTAAAGCTCGTTCAGGATGTCAATGCTGTTCTGACTGTCCATCAGAAAATCACAGGTTTCGGTATCCAGGAATGACAGGATTGAGGTTCTGATCAGAAAATTCTGGTAAGCGGGCGCCTGGTTTTCCAGCACTTCCTCCGCCAGATAGGCAAAAAGGTTTTTACGCGATTCGCTTTCCTCTCTAAGCGTTTCCATAACCGTCCCCTGCGTTTGCCCCTTGATGGACTGCCAGACCATCTGCAAGCCGATAACCCAACCCTCCGTGCGTTGGATGAGCTGTTCCACTTCTTCCTGGCTTAGCTGCAGTTGATATTGGGAATGGAACAGCGTTTCCACTTCTTCGGGGGTGAAGGTTAGCTCGCGCTTGCCGAGTTCGAGCACGGTGCCCTTGGCGCGCCAGCGATGGATAGAAGGGAAGTCGAGCGCGCGGCGCGTGGAGAGGATGACATGTAAAGAACGGGGCAAATGATCGATAAACCAGTTCAACAGGTTCAGGATTGCCGGGGAATTATCAATGTATTGCACATCGTCCAAAATCAGGAGGCAGCGGTCGGGGATCCGGTTGGCGATCGCGTTCACGAGCGCGATCAGTCCATCCGTAGGTTCTGAATCTGGCGTGTTCAGGATGCGCAGAGCTTCCGCACCCATTCCATAGGAATGCTGATTGAAGGCTGTATAGAGGTTCATCAGGAACAAGGTAGGGTCGCGGTCATCGGCAGACACGGAAAACCAAAAAACCGGGAAATCCAATGGTTCAATGAACGTCAGCAGAGAGGTGCTTTTGCCGTAGCCTGTACCCGCCTGAAGGATGGTAAGCGGGTATTGCAGAGAGCCGCTCAGCAGCGAGGTGACGCGCTCCCGGGGGAGGATGTTTGAGCGCTGCGCGGGCGGCGCCAGCCGGCTGAGGATGATAAGGCTGCGGTTGCTCATGACCTTATTTTACCAGCCAGAGAAGCCTGCTTCCTGAACTGAAAAACTCCATCCGTCGGGTTTGGTTGACTCAGGCGCGAAAAAACAAAAGAATACAAACTTTCTCCGGCGCTCTCTAAGGAGAAAAATTTTACTGATGGGCATCGGCGGATGACACACCATCAAGATATGTGTTATTACGGAAATGAAAAATCAACAAAAACTGCCGGATGGGCGTTTCATATCCGGCAGTTGGTCTTGATGCTTGGTTTGGGCGTTTATTTCTTTTGGTTGATTTCAGCCAGAACCTTGGTGACAATCTCACTGGTCAGCCCGGCGCTTTTGGCTTGAGGCAGCTCCAACAGGGACTGCAGCGTTTTGCCCTTTGCCAGCAGGACCAGCGGATTTTTGCTTATTCCGGGCACGTAACGTTCAACAACTTCCACTGCGCGGGGGTCTTTTAATAAATCGCCAACTTTGGATAAAAGTGTGTAAACCATACTTCTCCTTATCTCTAATTTGTGCCATTGTAACGTATTCCAAGAGCCTTCCGGAAGAACGTACTACCCTCACACGCGCTTCACAAGCCCTGGGGTAGGGCAAACCAACGAAAAACTCAGCTTTATTTTCTGTTATGTTGGCTCCTTAAAAATGTGTATTATTCCCTGGTGTTTTGAGGCGGCTCCGAAAGGGTGCGGATGCAGGCTAACCCGGGCTTTTGCCGTCCGCATGGAAACCACGTGGCACTTGGGGAATGGGATTGGAAGGTTTTGACCGCGGTGGTTATGAAAAGCGCCTTGCAGGCTGCCCAGAGCAGCAACCACAATCAAAATGCCTGGCCGGGTCTCTGAGGGGGCCTGGCGTCTGGACATTGGCAGCGCTCAGGATTTAAAGGCCGCTTGCCGCGCCGCTTTGCTTCTCGCGATAACGCCTCACTCCCTGGCTCCTTTAGGCCAATCTAACCCGGCTCTGACATAAGAACACCTGTTTCGCCTGTCAAACTATTCAGGGCGGTCATGGAGCGCGATTTGGCTCTGTCAAATATATACACAAAAAAAGGAAACTGATGCATTATTCGCGGAAAGCCTCAGGGATAAGGCGGCGTGAATCCAACCTCCTGATGTGGGCGCCTCACCCAGGATAACATTATACAAATTCGCAGGTTTATGTAAAAAAACTATTGACTTCCATCTGTAAAAGTTCTATGATACACATCATAAACCGACAATATCTTGTCCTTCGTTCGAGTTAGTAAATTTTAGCCTACTTATTATTAAGCATGCAGTATTTGCATTCTGCTTAGCTATTCCGACTCGTACACAAAAAAGCCGGATTGTGATGACCTACTTTGAATATCGGAGGAAAAATGTCTGCAAAGCGAATTTGGATTTTGATCGCGTCCGTGGTAATCCTGGGGGCATTGACAGTAGTCACTGTCATGGCAAATCCGTTCTCACAAGCATCCAGTGAGGATGGGGTGGTTACCCAAGAATGGAAAGGCGTTGTGGATACCGTAATCGGCGATGACCCCGACGAGAACGGCTACACAGGCCCAGTTATTAACAGCTCAGGTGTTGAGGTTCTTTCAGAGGGAACGAACGACCTGGAAACCTTGCCCGCTCAACCTGGAAACGAAGGTGAAATTCGCCCGGACGAAATCCAACCCCTGACATTGGAAGCTGAACCGCAGTGGACTGGTTTCTACTATGATTACTCTGCCGGCTCGACGATGCGCCCGCGCAGCAGTCTGACCAATTGGGCTTATAGCGGTGGAGGCTGTATTTATCCCCCAAAAGGCGGTGAGCTGTTCACCCTACCACTTAATCTGCCCCAAGGAGCCCGCATAGATTACCTGAGGCTCTTATTTTATAACAGCTCTGTCCTAGGCCATGTCCAGGCTTGGATCACTACCTATGACGGCGCTGGTGGTATCACTGATTTAATCTCAGTTACATCCAGTGGCACCGCCGGTTATGGCTTTGTCGTTAGCAACTATTTGGGGCACGTGGTGGACAATGTGAATAACGCCTATGTTCTGAATGTGGACTTCGGAGTTAATGATGCCAGCAATAGACTCTGCGGCCTGCGCGTAGCTTATATGTTGCCCTAGGTCTGGTTCACATTACCTGGAAAAGGATGAGGTGAACCATGAAACAGACAACACACGGAACACAACGGGTGGGATGGCGGATACTGGTAGTCGGGATTTTGCTGGCAGTCCTGCTGAACGCTGTTCCCATCGGTACGGTCAGCGCATCGCTGACCTCTTATGAGATATTCTCTCTTCAGATCCATTTGCCGGAAGGGGCTCGCATTGAATGGCTGCGGCTGTATTTTTATGACAGCAACCCTTCCGTGGACAGCATTGCCTGGATTACCACTTATGATGGAGCGGGAACCACAACTGACTTGATCAATGTTACATCGTCCGGGTCCGGTGGGTACGGCCAGGCGCTCAGCGCCTATTTCGAGCATGTTGTGGATAACGAAGCGGCAACGTATGTGCTTAACTGGCGGCCGATGGTATTTGATTCGAGTATGCGTTTGATGGGTATGCGCGTCGCATATCGACTGCCTGACGGGGCTGGCGGTTGGTCAGCAGCTTACAGTTACTTGCATGTAGCGGGGTGTACCTTTACCCCGCGTTCCAGCAGCGCGGAATGGCGGTATGCTGGTTATGGTGGAGTTTATGCCATTAGTTGGGATCACTTCCTGCCCTTCCTGAGGAAGTAAAATTTCCCGGAAGAACCGAAAGCGCTTTGTCAGGCTTTTTGGTTGTCAGTTGGAATTCGATGAATGAAGAAACAGCGGTCCCCAGCAGGGCCGCTGTTTTCATCAGGGTTCCCTGCAATTTCCTCATCGCGCCGCTTAAGACCAAGCGCGGGGGTATGCTTCGTGTAAAACAGATACAAAGGAGCTTGTAATGGCGATAATCATTGTCATATCGGTTCTGGTCCTCAGTATGTTCAACTCATTACCCTTTCAGGCGGACTCCAACAGCTTGCCTTGGTACGGCTGGGCTCTGCTTGGCTTTCTGGCAGCCTTCGCGCTCAGCCTGGCCCTCAAGAAGCAAGCACCGGAAGGACACACCTTGCATCCGGGAACAGAAGAAGCCAAGGCTGAAAGTATGGCTGAGGATAATGAACGCGCTGAACTGTTGGAGCATACCAAGGCGTTGGTTGATGAGAACCTAGGAAAGGTGCTGGACGACGAAACCGGAGGAGCTTTCCCCGAAGAGGGCAAAGGTAAAACAACGGACAATGCCCCGGGCGCAGAAACGGGAGAAGGGGGTTAAGTTCGGCTCCTGCGCATCTGTATAAACTCCCAGGTGGCAGGTCATTGGTTTTCCGCCTGGTTTTCTTTATAATTCGTCAGCACTTGGAACCGAAGCGGTGATGCGGCACAAAGTGCTGAATTTTTTGATGCACAAAGGACCCTCAGTGAATACAAGGAAACACACTCTAAAACCCCGTCGCACAAAAACCCCTGCCTGGGCGTGGCTTTTAGTGGTCGCGGCTGCCGCACTGCTGGTATATTTTTTAATTCCACAAGGGTACGCCAACAGCCAGAAATTGAAGCGGGAGCTGAGCCCGGCGGAAGTCATGGCGCTGCGGGAGGGGGGCGCGTTTATTGTGGATGTGCGTGAACAGAGTGAATGGGAGCAAGGGCATATCGAAGGCGCAGCGCTGATTCCCCTTGGTCAGCTTTTACAGCGCTCGGGCGAACTGCCCACAGACCGGACGATCGTGGTGGTCTGCCGCTCCGGGAACCGCAGCGCGCAGGGCAGGGATATTCTGGAAACAGCAGGCTTTAAGACTGTCAGCTCCATGCGCGGCGGGATGAAAGCTTGGCAGGCGCAAGGTTACCCGGTGGTCACAGGGCCATAATAACTGCCGCAAGAAAAACAGCGGGAATCCTTGCGCGGCTATGCTGCCTGACCTCTTGCGGATAGGGGTGAAGCAACCCGTCCGGAAAAATAATAAAAACATGAACGCGTTTACCGGATGACTCATCCGTACGCCTGAAAATCTCGACTGTGGGTGGCGTTCATCCCGCGGGGCTTGTGCCGCGTTTGATCAACCAAACACCGAAAAATCGTAAGGAGGCAGGCTTAAGGTCCCGTTATCGTGCATCTGCCCCTTGCCAAACAGACGCTCTTTCCCGCTCAAATTGCATTGTCGGGCTGACCAAGCGGAAATCACCTGCTCTTGTTCGCAAAAATTCGCGATAAGCACCAGACGGCGTGAGCCTTGGCTCGCGCGGGCAGCCATTAATACCGCGCGGCTGCCGCTTTCAAGCACTTCCAGCTCCCCGCCAGCCAATTCGGGGTGCGCCTTGCGGAAGTTGATTGCCGCGCGCAGGTTGCCATAGACGCGGCCTTCCAGGCTCTGTGGGTCGTGCCGGCGCGCGTAACTTGCCGGGTCAGCTGCCACGCGGTGCACCCAGCGGCTGTCATCTTTGCGCGTCGGGTTATCCAGGTAGCTGTAGTCGTTAAGCGTACCGATTTCATCACCCAGGTAAATCAGCGGGATCCCGCCGAGCATGAGCGCGAGGTCGTACAGCAGCGCGATACGGCGGACAGCCAATTCCACCTCGTTTGGACCTTCTTCCGCGAGCGCCTTCTCCAGCCCTGCCAACGAAGCGCAAGTGCCCGAGATACGGCAGTCGCCAGTTTTGGGGTTCTCCTGAAAAGGCAGCCCGCGCGCGAAACTGCCGGGGAAGCGCCCGCGGTAGAACGCGTTCAGAAATTGTCGGTGGTCGTTGCCGTTCACTCCCAGGCTCGCGGCATCCGCGTCATCAAAAGTCCAGCCGATGTCATCGTGACAGCGCACGTAATTGACCCAGGCAGTATGGGGATGGATGGCAAACCGGCGGCGCAGCGCCTGCTGCAGCAAATCGATATTGCGCGTAGCCATTGTATTCCACAGCAATGCCATGACCAGCGGATTGTACGAGAGCTGGCATTCCTCCGGTGAGATGTAGCGCGCCACCTCGTCCGGGTGGACGATCGCTTCAGATTTAAGCAGGATGCAAGGCGCCGCGATACGGGTGAGGGCGTTGAAAGCTTGCAAAATCAGATGCGCCTCCGGTAGATTCTCGCAAGTTGTGCCGAGCTCTTTCCAGATGAACGCGACCGCGTCCAAACGGAAGATTTCCACACCCTGGTTTGCCAGGAAAAGCAGCTCGCCCGCCATGCGGTTAAAGACATCCGGGTTGGCATAATCCAGGTCCCATTGATACGAGTGAAAGGTGGTCCAAACCCACTTACCCGGATCCTCAATCCAGGTAAACGCGCCGGGGTGTTCGTCCGGGAAGATTTCGCGCAGGTTGACCTCATACAAATCCGGGATAGTCCGGTCGGGGTAGATGCCATACATCGCTTCATAGCGAGCCTCACCTGCCTTGGCGCGCCGCGCCCACGCGTGCTCGTCAGAAGTGTGGTTGATGACCAGGTCCAGCACCAGGCTGATCCCTTCCACTCGCAGCGCGCGGGATAGCTCTGCCAGCTGAGCCATATCGCCGAGCGGCGGGTGCACCTCCCGGAAGCTGCTGACAGCATAACCGCCGTCATTTTCCCCGGCGGGCATACTGAAAAGCGGCATCAGGTGCAAATAGGTGAGCCCCAGCTCTTTGAAGTAGGGAATTTTGGCGCGAATACCTTCCAGATTCCCGGCAAAGAGGTCCACGTAACATACGCCGCCAAGCATTGTGTTGGATTGGAACCAGAGCGGGTTTTCTTCGCGGTTTGCGTCCAGCGCGCGTAAATCTGCTGGACGGGCGAATACGGCGCGTGCCAATTCGCTGAGGAGATCTTCCAGGTGATAGAAAAAGTCGTAGTGAGCGGCATAGAGGCGGTGGTACAAGCCAAACAGCCGGGGGAAGTGAAGGCTCAGACGCTGCGTGAAAACCAGCCAGGCTTGTGGATCGGCTGCGATTTGGTCAGCAAATGCCGCTTTTAGGCGCGGGAGGAGTTTTTCCAGGCTGTTCGCGGCTTCAACACTCAGGTTGATTTCACCGTGGATCATCTGGCAGCCTCAGCTGCGGCTTGCTGTGCCAGCGCAAAGGCTCCGCAAACCCCGGCGCGGGCGCCTAATCCAGGTGAGACGATGTAAGTATCCATATGTGTGAGGATTGTTTCAGAGCTGATGTAATTATTCAGATAAGTCAGAACCTTGGCGCGCACCAATGGCAGGAGAACGGGCTGCTGCGCGACGCCGCCGCCCAGGATAATGCGCTGTGGAGAAAAGCTGCAGATGAAGCCTTGCAGCGCTCGGGCGATATAGTGCGCTTCAAGCTCCCAGGCGGGGTGGTCGGCGGGCAGGTGCTCGGCAGGCCGACCCCAACGCTTTTCCATCGCCGGGCCGCTTGCCAGACCCTCAAAACAATCGCCGTGGAAAGGGCAGGACCCGGGGAAGGGGTCCTGCGTGAAAGAATGAGGGAGGGGGATGTGACCCATTTCGGGGTGGATTAATCCGTGCAAGAGCCTTCCTTCCACCATCGCGCCGCCGCCGATGCCGGTGCCGACCGTGAAATACAGGAAGGTGGACAGGTTCTGCGCCGCGCCCCAGCGCCATTCGCCCAACGCCGCGCCGTTCACGTCGGTATCAAACGCGATTGGAACCGGCAGGGCTGATTGCAGCGCCCCGACAACATCCGTGCCAACCCAGCCGGCTTTTGGCGTTGCCAGGATGCGCCCGTACGTGGGGGAAGCCGGGTTTGGGTCCAGCGGGCCAAAGCATGCGACACCCAACCCTGCGAGGAGGCCAAAGACGCGGGTCTGGTCCCTGAAAAAGTCGAGCGCGCGGCTGAGCGTTTCTTCCGGGGTCGTGGTGGGGAAGCGTGTTTCTGCCAGGCTTTTTCCTTCCGCGTCACCTATCGCGCACACAAATTTGGTGCCGCCGCCTTCAATGCCGCCATATAAGGGACTATTATTCATCGATTCTCCTCCAAAAAACAGCAGGGCGACCCTTCTTTTTTGAGAAAACCGCACCAACAACTGCCGCGCATGTTAACACTAATTCGCGAACATAAGAACCATCCATGCCGCGCCGCTTTGAGAGAACGCCTGGCTGGATTATTCCTTATCCGAGCCAAGATAATCCGGGCGGGGGGCGTTGGGTCCGTGCGGTTTGTCAGGCAGATCCGGGCCAATGGGCTTGAGCCAAACAAAACCGTAGGGCGGCAGGATGTAATCCCCTGGAAGAACGCGCGCGCCTGTCAGTAAGTCCTCAAAGGCGGCGGCCGTTTCAGGGATCCAGCCGTGAACCTCGGCATCCGTCAGGTTGTTCAGGACAACCACGCGCTGACCTTCATATTTGCGCTGGTAAGCCGCGACAGACTTCGCGTCATACGAAAAGTCCCGCCAGGCAAAGTCGCCCCAGCCAAACAGGGGATGCTGCTTCCGCACAGCAATAAGATGGCGGATGCGATGAAGCAGGGAGTCCGGGTCAGCCATCTGCGCGGCAACGTTCACCCGCGCGCTGCCGTATTCGGGGTCAGAAATGACCGGCGCAAAAAACTTCTCAGCCGGCGCTTCCGAAAAACCGGCGGAGGGGCTGTCATCCCATTGCATAGGGGTGCGCAAGCCGTTGCGGTCGTCCAGCCAGATGTTATCGCCCATGCCGATTTCATCGCCGTAATACAGGAACGGCGAGCCGCCCATGGTCAGCAGCAGGGAATACATCAGCAGGATTTTGCGTTTGTCGTTGCCCAGCAGGGGTGCCAGGCGGCGACGGATGCCCATATTAAGGCGCATGCGCTCTTCTGGCGCGTAAATCTCCCACATCCACCGGCGTTCCTCGGGGGTGACCATTTCGAGAGTCAGCTCATCGTGGCAGCGCAGGAAGGTACCCCATTGGCAGTTGGCAGGCAGTTCTGGCGTGCGTGCCAGGATTTTCTCAATCGCGGTGCGGTCGCCCTGGGCCAGCGCCATGTAAAGATGCGGCATAAGCGGAAAATGGAAGTTCATGTGCATTTCATCGCCGCTGCCGAAGTAATGAATAACGTCCTCCGGAATTTGGTTGGCTTCTGAGAGGAGCAGAATACCCGGTTTATATTGGTCCACAAAAGCGCGCAGGCGTTTGAGGAATTGGTGCGTTTCGGGCAAATTCTCGCAGTTGGTGCCTTCGCGCTCAAACAAATACGGCGGGGCGTCCACGCGAATGCCATCGGCGCCCTGATCAATCCAGAATTTGACGGTTTGCAGCATAGCTTCCTGCACAGCCGGGTTGTCATAGTTCAGGTCTGGCTGATGATGGAAGAAGCGGTGCCAGAAATATTGTTTACGCACCGGGTCGTAGGTCCAATTAGACTTTTCGCTATCCACAAAGATGATGCGCGCGTCCTGATACTTCTGGTCTGTATCGCTCCAGACGTAGTAATCGCGATATTTCTCGTGCTCCGGATGCTGTGGGTCGCGGGAAGCCTGGAACCAGGCATGCTGGTCGGAGGTGTGATTGGGCACCAGTTCGACCAGAATTTTGAGAGAACGCTGATGCGCCTGGGCGACCAGATCCTGAAAATCCTCTAAGTTCCCATACATAGGGTGAATGCCGCAATAATCGCTGACGTCGTAGCCGTCGTCGCGCAGCGGGGAAGGAGAAATTGGCAGCAGCCAGATGGTGTCCACGCCGAGAAAACTCAGATAGTCCAGTTTTTCGGTGACGCCTTTCAGGTCTCCCCATCCGTCGCCGTTACTGTCCCGGAAGGCGCGAACGTACAGCTCATAAAAAATATCGTTTTTGTACCAGTGGGCAGGGTTTGTCATTTCAGTTCCTTATGGAGCATTTTCGTAATATTTTTTTAGAATTTTTCTGGCTGCTGGGTTCGGACTAGGTAATCCGAATGATCTTATGCACAGCCAAAACAACACGCATCGGGTTGTGTGCGGTGGTAAGCCCTTAAATTCTTCACCGCGTTCAGAATGGCAGCGCTTATACACCCTGAGCGGAGGTGAAGGGTCTTGCCTGTTCAGGCAACTTCGGTTGCGCGCCTGGCTGAAGACCAGATGCCAATCGCGGTTGTTAGCCCTTGACGGAGCCAGCCATCAGCCCGCGTACAAAGTAGCGCTGCAGACTGAGGAAAACAACCAGCGGCAAAATCATGCTGACGAACGCCGCCGCTGTCATCAGGTGCCAGTCCTGTCCTTTTTCGCCAACTAACTGCGCGACCGCGATGGTAACCGTCTGGTTCTTTTCACCGAGGAACACTAATGCGACCAGATAGTCATTCCACAACCACAGGAACTGGAAAATCGCGAAGGATGCCAGCGCGGGGACAGAAAGAGGCAAGATCAGGTTGGTAAAGATTGTGAAGTTCGAAGCCCCGTCAATGTACGCGGATTCCAGCAGCTCCCGCGGTATCGTGCTGATGTAGTTAAAGAGCAGGTATGTTGCCAGGGGTAGACCGAAGCCGGTGTGAGCCAACCAGATTCCCAGGAAAGTTCCGTTCAGTTGTAATTTAACGTAATCCCGCAAAATGGGCACCAACGCGATTTGCAGCGGTACCACCAGCAGGGCGACGATAATCGTAAACACGAGGTTTCTCCCCGGGAATTCCAGCCAGGCGAAGCCAAACGCTGCAAAAGCCGCGATAAGAATCGGGATAATCGTGCCCGGGATGGTAACTGCCAGCGAATTTAAAAATGCGCCGCTCAGATTATTGCCTGTTCGGGTGATGGTCTGCCCCTGCGCGTTCTTGTAACTGATGGTCTTACCAGTCAGCACATCTTTGTAGTTCTTCAATGTCAAATTTGTAGCGAATCCGACCCATTCGTTTCCGGTAATGATTATCGTGCGTGTGCGTTTGTTACCGTACCAGGTGCCTTTTGTGCCGTCCTCCAATTGAACGCCGCGCTGCCATTCCTGGAACGTTGCGGTCCTTCCGCCGTACGTAATTGGCCCATCCAGGTTCACACCCTCTGGGAATGTGTAACGGTCGATTTCCAGGTCTTCCTTGTGGGGGAAAACGTTCCACCAACCATTTCTGAAGATTTCTTCACTGGGGCGGAAAGAAGTAATCAGAATTCCCAGGATGGGTATCATCCACATTGCGCAGATGAAAATCAGAACGAAATTCGTCCAGAAGCTTTGGGATGATTTTTGGGATTTTTGACTCTTTGCCATTAGAACCCCCTTCGCTGTTGATTGAACGAGCGGATGTTATTAATAATCACCGGGGTGACCAACAGCAGCAAGATGATGGCGATTGCTGAAGCCCGACCCGCGTGGTTATAAGTGAAACTTTGCAGGTAGAACTCGTTGGCAATCACATTTGTGCCGTTATTCCCACCGGTCATTACACGAACAATATCAAAGGTCTTCAGGCTAAAAATTATGATAGTGGTCGTAACCGTCAGCAGGGTACCCTTGATATAAGGAATGATTATGCTGAAGAAAATTTTAAATTCGTTCGCGCCGTCAATGCGCGCCGCTTCAAGCAGTTCCGCGGGGACACCTTTAATCGCGCTGGATAGAATCACCATGGCGTAACCTGTCTGCAGCCAAACCATGATGACAATCAGGAAAAAGTTGTTCCAGGGTGTCAGGTTCAGCCAGGGCTGCGGCGTGCCTCCGAGGGCTGTCACCACAGCATTCAGCAAGCCAATTTCCCGGATGCCGACGCCGGTGCCTTTATAGGTATAGATGAATTTCCAAATAACGCCAGCGCCCACAAAAGACAAGGCGTAGGGCGTGAAGATGATAGATTTATACAGCACTTCCGCTTTGGACCGGTCTGCCAGGGTGGCAATCAGGAGCCCGAAAGCCACGCTGAAGAACGTTCCGAACACCAGCCAGAGCAGGTTGTTGCGGAAGGTCTCCAGCATGCGCGGGTCGGTGAACGCGAACTTGTAATTCTCCAACCCAACCCAGGCTGTGCCGAGGTAGTTGCGGAAGCTGGCAATCAGCGATCGCACCACCGGAACAGCCAGGAACCAACCCATAATGACCACGGCGGGCCCGACGAACACGAAAGGCTGTAATTTCCTCGCGATTTTGGTGGGAAGTTTAACAACCAGCCAGTTGGTTACGGTGAATAACAAAGCAACGCCGCCAACACCCCAAACAATCGCCACGAGCACCTGAACAATTTGGGGCGCTGCCGCCCGCTGTAAGAATAAATAGCCTTGCCATAAAACCAAAAACGTAAGCGCTGGTATGAGAACTGAGATAAACAACTGTCCGAGCGTGGTTCCGAACCAGGCAATGACTTTCGCAATCGGATTATTGGCGCCGGGGCTATTGGTTTGAGAAATATTCATACAAACACCTCCTCAGCAAGCTTCAATAGGAGTGGAGAGCAGGCAGGGTTTCCACCTGCTCTCCTTGCGCGGCATGTTTCGAATTAGGGAGCCTGCCGCGCGTTTTTAGCCTAGTTCAGCCTGGCTGGTTACCTTGGCCAGGATGCGTCAATTTGTTTCAGGGCCTCATCGCGGGTGATGGTGCCGCTGACGTAGTCGGTCATATACTTCCAGAATGTACCAGCGCCAACCGCCCCGGGCATCATATCCGAGCCGTCGAAGCGGAAGGTGGTCGCATTGCGGATGGTTTCGGCAACACCGCGTGTCACTGGATCCACATACCAATCCAGGGAAGCGTCGTTGTGAGTCAGGATTGCGCCGCCGCTCTCAACCCAAGTCTTGAGGGATTCACCGGTTGAGAAATACTGGATGACCGCGCGCACTTCCGGCCTGTCATTGAAGACAGCGTAAATGTCGCCGGCGCCCAGGACGGGTTTGCCGAATTCTTCTTTGATACCGGGCAGGTAGAAGAAGCTGTAATCCACGCCAGCCACGGCTTCTTCGGGGAAGAAGGTGGTGACAAAGTTACCCTGGCGGTTGAACCAGCATTTGGGCGGATTCTCGAACATGGGTTTAGGGGCGTCACCAAAGTTTATAGTTGGGATAGCAGCGCGGCCGCCGTACACGTAAGCATCGTTGAACCAAATAGCTTCGATGTAATCGAGGGCTTCCTTGACTTCAGGTGAGTCGAACTTCAGTTCGCCAGCCACCCATTGGTCATACTTTTCGGGGCCGGCCACGCGCAGCATTACGTCTTCGATCCAGTCGGTCATTGTCCAGCCCGTCGCGGCGCCGGATTCAATCCCAATACACCAGGCAGTGTCGCCGTCATCAGCGATTTCCTGTGTGAGGGCCATCATCTCATCCCAGGTGGTGGGAACTTTGTAACCGGCAGCATCAAATGCCTTTTTGGGGTAGAAGACGAAGGACTTGCCATTGGCGCGAGCCCAAATACCAGCGACGATTTCGCCATTGGGGCCAGTCATCCTGGCCAGATCCTGCCAGGCATCGCTGTAGTTCTTCTTAATCCACTCGGGATTGATCAGGGTGTTCATATCGATGGCATAACCCTTTTCCACGGCGTATTTCAGCAGACCGGGCTGCGGGTAGTCAACGATGTCGGGGCGGTCGCCGCCATCCAGACGAATATTGATGTTGGCTTCAAACTCCTTGGAGCCTTGGTATTGGATGTCGATGCCAGTCTTCTCTTCGAAGGCTTTGATGGAGTCGTTGAAGACTACTTCATCCTGGTCGGTAAAGGGGCCAGCCATGGTGACAACTTTCCCTTTATACAGCCCGGCATAGGCATTTGCCAGCTCCTGCCCCTGGGGCAGAGCGGCGACAGTTTCGCCTGCGGGCTTTTCGACCGCAGGGGCTTCAGCGGTCTTGGCACAGGCAGCCAGGACGAAGCTGGCGACAAGCAAAACAGCGATGCTTGCCCAAATAAATTGCTTTTTCGATCTCATAGTCTCTCCTTATTGTTATCTACTTTGAACTAAGTGAAATGGACGAAATCCTCTCCGTTTTTATGTTCCAGTCTCCTTTCTATCTCACGGGTTGATTGGCGTGGGATAAGTTCAGTTTGAAGAAGGATTGATTTGTTCGCCTCGGCGCCGTTTTTCATCATTTGCATGAGAAGCAGACAGCTCTGGCGGGCAATTTCATTCGCCGGAACACGCACCGACGTCAATCCCGGATAGTAACAAGCAGCTTCGGGGATGTCATCAAAACCTACAATTGAAATATCCCTGGGGATTGTCAGCCCGGCTTCATGGATGGCTGCCATCGCGCCCAAGGCAACAGCGTCGCTGCTGACAAACACCGCGGAAAATTCACTTCCACTTGCCAACAAATCTCGCATTGCGGCATAACCGCTGGAAGAATTGAAATCCGCCTCCCGAATTAACCGCTCATCTGGATTCAAATCCGCGGCTAAGAGCGCCTGGCGGTAGCCCTGCAGGCGTTGGAAGGCTGAGGTGTAGCTAAGCTTGGCATTGGTGATACAGGCAATGCGGGTATGCCCTAACGTAATCAGATGGTGGACGGCCATTTGCGCGGCGGCGCAGTTGTCAATATCCACAAAAGGCAAGTTCGACCCGGGCACTTGCCCCATGATGACGCAGGGAACCTCCAATTGCTCCAACGCCTTAAGCCCCGGGTCGTCAATCCTGGGTGTCAGTAAAATCATCCCATCGATGTGCTTCGCCTGAGTAAGGCTCAGATAGGTATGGGTTTGCTGCCCGGGTTCCACCCATTCAATCAGGAGGCTGATTTGCTTTTCGTTGGCAACTTCTAATAGCCCACCGATAATCTGAGGAAGGAAGTTGTCGGCTGCAATGTAATGGGGATCACGGGTCATAATCAACCCGATAGCTTTAGCTTGTTTTGATGCGAGCGCCCGCGCCGACGCGTTTGGATAATAACTAAGTTGGCGCGCGGCATCCTTTACTTTTTGACGGGTTTCCGGACGGATAGAATACTGCCTTTCATCGTTGAGGACAAACGAAACAGTAGTTCGTGATACCCCAGCCAACCTGGCTACATCCCGACTCGTTACCCTTTTTTCCATTCACCACCTATTCAAGGCTTTCATTAACACGTGTTAATGCTCTTTTAATCAGTATAGCATATCCAAACGAGATGTCAATAAGAATTGGAAAAAAAG
>MTKY01051034.1_pt1 | contig 39205 bp, 29 predicted proteins | sample 1042731 | NCBI WGS metagenome assembly MTKY01 (sample SAMN06212206, study PRJNA360538) | anaerobic digester metagenome | biome: Wastewater treatment plant; material: sludge; isolation source: anaerobic digester fed with sludge from wastewater treatment plant | place: Denmark: WWTP Soeholt ...
ACCGCGTCGCTGCCCGCGTCGCTGCCCGCAGCGGCGCCCGCCCAGCCCGCACGGCCCGCACGGCCCGCCCGTATGCCGCGTGCTCACCCCGCGCTGGGCGGGTGGATGAGGTTCTGCTGCACGGCATACATCGCCGCTTCCATGCGGGTGTGCAACTGGAGCTTCTCGAGGATGTTGCGGACGTGGTTCTTCACGGTGTTCTCCGAGATGAACAACTCGCGGCCGATCTCGCGGTTGCCCAGGCCCCGGGCGACCAGGCCGAGCACCTCGATCTCGCGCTCGGTGAGCTTGGGCAGATGACCGCCGACCACCTCGACGTCCCGTCGGCGCATCTGGGCGAACTCGGCGAGCAGCTTGGAAGCCATCGAGGGAGAGATGAGAGAGTCGCCGGCGTGCACGGCCCGGATGCCCGCTGCGATCTCGTCGCCAGGGACGTCTTTGAGGACGTAGCCGTTGGCGCCGGCCCGCACGGCCTCGAAGAGGTCGGACTCTTCGTCGGACATGGTCAGCATGACGATGCGTGCGGAGGGCACCCGCTCGCGGATGGCCTGGCACGCCTCGATCCCACCGCACCGGGGCATCCGCACGTCCATGAGCACGACATCGGGAACCGTCGCTTCGGCGCGTTCTACCGCGGCCATCCCGTCATCCGCCTCGTCGACGACAACGATGTCGCCGTCGAGTTCCAGGACCGTGCGCAGGCCTCGACGGAACAGCGCGTGGTCGTCAGCGATCAGCACCCGGATCGGGTGTTCACGGGGCCAGCCATCGGTCACCCGTTCATGATGGCACGGGTCATCGGGTCGCGCCTCAGCCGGATGACCGACCCTGGCTCCGCTCCACCGTCGCTCGACGAGGCAGACGGCCGGGAGGTGGTGGTGCAGAGCCAGGGTGCCGGACGAGGTTCAGTGGCCCGGGGCCGGCTCCAGGTGGATGACGCCATAGGACCACCCACGACGTCGGTAGACGACACTGGCCTTGCCGGTGTCGGCGTCGTTGAACAGATAGAAGTCGTGCCCGACCAACTCCATCTGGTTGACCGCTTCGGCCAGGCTCATCGGCTCGCTGGAGTGGACCTTCTCGCGGACCTCGATCGGTGAGTCACCCACGGCTCCGAACGGACCGGCCGCTGCATCGGCCCCATCGGGAGCATCCGCTGAGCCGCTGTCAGCAGGCGCTGTCGGCTGGGCCGTCAGGTCGCCGACCGAGATCGCGGCCAACTCGGGCCGGGGCGCGCGCACAGCGGCTCGACGGCGCCCGCTGGCCCGGCGCAGCCGTTCGAGCAACTTCTCGATGGCCTGGTCGAGCGCGTTGTACTTGTCGTCGCTGGATGCCTCGGCCCGAACGACCGATCCACGGTCCCGACAGGTGAGCTCGACGAACTCCGAGTTGCGTGGGGTCCGCTCGTGGGTGACCACGACGTCGACCCGGGTGACCTTGGGGGCGATCTGCGCGACCTTGGCCAATTTGTCGTCCAAGTAGGCCCGGAAACGATCGGAGATCTGGGTGTGACGACCGGTGACGACGATGTCCACAATTCCTCCTAGACGTGTGACGTGACGAGGTAGCGGGCCGGGCAGACCCCGCGAACCTGACCATCACCTCCAGACGTCTCGGACGGTGTTCTTCCACCGTAGTCGGGTTCTCTCGATCAAGCCACTGGGCCACGACATCACCTGTGTCGGCGTTCCGTGGCCGCCACGACCGCGGCTGCGATGACCTGAGCGCCCGCGGCCCGCAGCGCCCGAGCGCCCTCGGTGAGGGTGGCCCCCGTCGTGACGACGTCGTCGACCAGCACCACCTCTCGTCCCGCCAGCCAGGCCCGGTGCCGCGACGAGACGGCATACGCCCCAAGCAGATTCGCCGCGCGTGCCGCACTGTCCAGCCCTGCTTGGTCGGCAAGCTGCCGCGCGGGGACGAGTGCCGTCGCGACCCGGTGACCATGGCGGAGCAGGGGCGAGGTATGCCGCAACAGCTCGACGACCGTGGCCTCCCCCCGGCGTCGGACCGCCGCCCGGGACGAGGGCATCGGCACGAGCACCGCGTGCGGTGCGGCCCCCGCGGCCACCTCGATCGCTGGCGCGAGCAGGGTGGCCAACATCGGTCGCAGGTCGGCGCGGCCCCCATCCTTGGCGGCCACGATCGCGGCTCGCAAGGGACCGGCATACCGGCCGCTCGCGATCACCAGCGGCATCCCGGGCGGGGCGGGCGACGGTGGCGTATGCCGTGGCCCCGGGAAGGTGACCGCGCGCAGGTCCACGGCACACGAGGTGCACCAGCCGGCGCCAGCGCGACCGCAGCCCCCACACTCCAGGGGCAGCACCAGGTCGAGCAGCTCATGCCACCCCTGTCTGAGCAGGGTCAGGGTCTTCATGGCTGACGATCCTCACCCGCGCGGACGCCGGACGCACCCGACCCCGACCGGCCTGTGGATGACGGGACGACGGAGCAGGGGCGTGTGGAGGAAAAAGACGCCGAATTCGGCCATTACGCCGCCGCGGACCCCGGGGCAGTGCCATCATTGGTCCGCACGGCAGGTCTCCTCGGGGAGGAAGCCAAAGGCGCGGGTGCGGGGCGTTCTCACCACGGCGACTCGACTGCGGATTGCCATCGCAGCGGTCGTCCTCATCGTCAATGCCCTGTTGGGCACGGGCAGCATTGTGCTGCCCTGGGTCTTGCTCGTCGTGATCTTCGACCTCAGCACGGGCTTCCTGCTCGCCCACGAAGACGTCCTGCTCCCCCATCGGTCGCGTCGGGCTGGCGCCGTCGCGACTGCGTCAGGAGCGGTGGCTGCCGGCTTGTCGCTGCTGGCAGGCGGCGGAGCGCTGCCCTTGTTCGTCATCCCCCTCTATCGGGCCGGCGAACGTCAGGGGCGGGGAGGTGTGGCGGTGACCGGCGGGGCCTTGGCGGTGGGCGCCGGAATCGCTCAGGTAGTCAGCCCTCCTGCCGGTCTCCCGGCAGGCCAGGTCGTGCTCTGGGGAGGGCTGGCGGTCGCCCTGGGCATCCTGGCTGCCTGGGAGGCCCGGATCAGCCCATCCGCACGCACTCTGGACCCCGTCGCCGGCGAGGCTGCGGTCTTGCTCGACCGGTTGACCCAGTTGTCCGCGGGCCTTGAGGGCGGCTTGGACCCGGCGGCACTCGCCGAACGAATGCTCGCCGAGCTGCCCAGCCGTCCCGGGCTGCGCGGGGTCGTCCTGGCCGGCGCCGCGGACTCGGTGGCCATCCCTATCGCCCTGCGGGGGGCGGCTCGAGTTCCCTGGCCCGAGCCGCATGAAGGCGCTCCCGACGTGCTGCGTTTGGCCTGGGACCAGGGTCAGTTGAGTGGGGATCTGGTCGATGACCGAGCCGTCGTCGCGGTGCCGCTGCGGGACGTCCGCGGGCAACAGATCGGGATGCTCGTCGCCGACTGGCCCGCCTCGGCCCGGCCGTCGGCGGCCGACCTGGCCGCCCTCGGCGCCCTGGGCGAGCGCAGTTCGGCGGGCCTGTCCGTCGCCTTGTCCTATGCCCACCTTCGCGAACAAGCCGGAGTGGACGAGCGGCGCCACCTTGCGCGAGCCATGCACGACGGGATCGCCCAAGAGATCGCCGCAGTTGGTTTCCACCTCGACATGATCCGATATGCCGCCGAACACGCCGGCGATGCGACGGCTCCCGAGTTGGCCAGCCTGCGAGCCGAAGTCGCGCGAATCCTGGTCGACCTCAGGAACGACATCACCGACCTGCGGGTCGGCCTGCGGCCCGAGCACGGGCTAGGCGCGGCCGTCTCGACTCGGTTGCAACAGTTCGGGGCGGCGACCGGGGCCGTTGTCACGGTCGTCCTGCGCGAGTCGGGGTTCCGGCTGCCGGCCTCCACGGAGATCCGGTTGTATCGCCTGCTGCTCGACGTCCTCGCGGACGCCCAGCGGCATCGGGCCGCGCACGTGGAGGTCGAGCTGGTCGTGGCTGCTCCACACTTCGCCCTCACCATCGGGCATTCCGGCGCCACGTCGCTCACCGCCGAAGCGCTGCACGAACGACTTGAGGATCCCACCAGCGTCCTCACGCTGCTCCCCCTGGACCCGGGACAGCCGTCCGGACTTCGAGTGTGCGTCGAGTCGGCGCGAACCAGCGACCGCGCGGAGGTGGGCGGCATACGGGCAGGATGGCCCCGCCTCCGGTCCAGCCGCACCCTCGTGCCTGAGGGGTCGGGCAGATGACCACTCACGCGTCCCATGCCGCTACGCCCTACGTCAACCAGGCTGGCGCGCGGGTGCCGACCACAACGGTCATCCTCATCGACGACCATGACCTCGTCCGCCAAGGCATCGCCTCGCTCATCTCGCTGGACCGCTCCTTACAGGTCGTCGCCCAGGCGGCGTCGCTTGCCGAGGGGATGGCGCTGGCCCGCGTCGCGGTGGCCGACGTGCTCGTGGTCGACGTCTCGCTGGGGGACGGGTCGGGCCTGGATCTGGTCGCGGAGTTCCGCCGCCGACACCCCTCGATGGGCATCGTCGTGCTCACCATGCACCAGGACGACGACACGCTGCTGGGGGCGCTGGATGCGGGTGCCTCGGCCCTCATCCACAAGAGCAGGTCCGCTGAGGACGTCATCGCGGTCGTCCACCAGGCGGCGGCTGCCCCTGATCGTTTCTCAGCGGTTGGTCTGGCCGATGCCATCCGACGACGCTCGTCGGTCGCAACGGTCCGCTTGACGGCCCGGGAGAACGAAGTGCTCCGGGAGTTGGCTGGGGGCGCGTCAGTGGCCCAGGTCGCCAAAGCCCTCTACATGAGTGAGTCGACGGTCAAGACCCACATCGCCAAGCTCTACGACAAGTTGGGCGCGAACAACCGCGCGTCAGCGGTCATGGCGGCCATCCGGTTGGGGCTCATCGACGCCCCTCGATAAGCGTGGCCCCACAGTTGGGCGGGCGGATCAACGCAGCGTCGAGGTTGTCCAGGCCACGAGCAGCACCGCAGCAATGATCGTGAACATCACGGTGGAGACGAGCAGCATCAACCGCTCCCGCCGCAGCTCCCCTGGTCTGGCCTTCTCGTCCGGAGGGAGCTCAGGGGGGCCGCTCACCGCATGCCCGTGAAGACGGCGATGATCCGGATCACAGCCGGCCCGAGGATGACGACGAAGATCGAGGGGAAGATGCAGATCAGGACCGGAAAGATGATCTTCACCGGCACCTTCTGAGCCTTTTCCTCTGCGTGCTGCCGACGGGCCACCCGCATCTCCTTGGCCTGCTCACGGAGAACGTTGGCGATCGGCAGGCCGAGCCGGTCCGCTTGGACGAGGGCACTGACGAAGGTCCGGATCTCGGGGACTCTGGTGCGCTCCCCCATCGCCGCGAACGCATCGGCACGGGATCGACCGATCTGGACCTCGGACAGGACGCGGGCGAACTCGCCGGCGACCGGGCCCGTGACCGACCGAGCCACCTGCATGAGCGCGGCGTTGAACCCTTGGCCCGCTTCGACACAGACGGTCAACATGTCCAACGCATCTGCCAGGCCGCGACGCAACTCCTCCTGGCGACGCAGTCCCAAGTTGTAGACGAAGAGGTCGGGGAGGAAGAAGAACCCTGCCCCCAGTCCGATCATCCAGAACAGACCTCGGAGCGAGAACCCGCCGATCAGCAACCCGAAAAGGATTCCGACCAGCAGGCCGGCGCCTTTGGCTCCCAAGAGATTCTCGGGCGTCCACCCCGACGGGTTACCGGCCTGGTCGAGCAATCGGGCCAGGCGTTGGCCCGCGTCGCTCGGAGACAGCCGAACACCGAGGTTCCGCGTCCGGTGCAGGATCGGGATGATAAGCCGATCCTTCGCCCCAAGCTCGTTCCGCGCGACCTCGTGACGGTCGATCCGCCGTTCGACGATGGCCAGGCTTCGCGCGACGCCCGTGGGCTCGCTACGAGCGGTGGCCAGCAGGTAGACGATGATCGCCACGGCGAGGCAGACCGAGGTAGCCGCAATGGCCAAGAGGAGCATCTCAGACCTCCACCTTGACTGCCTTGTTCATCCACACCACTCCGACGGCCATGAGAATCAGGGCACCGACGATCATGACCCAGCCCAGGGTGGTCGTCCACAGCAGCGAGATATAGGACCGGTTGACGTTGACCTCATAAAGGAAGAGGGCAATCGGCAAGGCGATGAGGATGTAGGCCGACAGCCGACCTTCCGCGGACAGGGCGCGCACATGGCGGCGCAGGTATTCCCGCTCCCGCAACGTTGCGGCCGTCGTCCGCAGCGTCTCGGCGAGGTTGCCACCCACCTGGCGTTGGATCCCGATCGCCATCGAGGTCCACCGCATGTTGTCGCTGTCCATTCGCACGGCCATCCGCTCCAACGCGGTCTCCAGGTCAGACCCGATGCGGGTCTCGGCCATGACCCGGGCGAACTCCTTGGCGGCCGGCTCGGACACGTCCTTGGCCACCGCATCCAGAGCCTGGGGAAGGGAGAAACCCGTCGACAGGCTCGATGCGACCAGGAGCAGGATGTCCGGTAGCTGACGCTCCAACTTCACTGACCGGCGCCGAGCGAGCAGCCGCAGAATGATCGACGGCAGCAGCAGCCCCGCCAACGCCCCCACGACGACCCCAAAGACCGCCACCAAACCGTCGCGGACCACGAGCGCGCCGACGATGATCCCCACGACGACTCCCAGCACGCGCAGGACTGCCCATTCGCCAGGTCGCCAGGCAAGATCGGCCCGCTGGAGCAGCGCCATGGTCCGGGAAGTCGACTCCCGGGACGCCATGACCCGATCTCCCAGGTCGACCAGGTTCGAGGCGATCACGCTCGGGGTGTCTCGGCGCACTGGCGCCACCTGAGGGAGGCGGGCGGCATACGCCTCAAGGGTGTGGATGCGGTCTTCACGCCGCGTTCGCAGAGTCGGTGCCACGGCAGCGGCGGTGAGGCCAAGTAGCCCGAGGAACGTGCCCACGATCCCCACGATGAGCACCCAGCGCGGGACGGTGTCTACCGGCGCAGCGGGTGCAGCGGCGACCTCGGCTGCCGTCGGGGCCAAGGTCGCCGACGGCAGCGCGCTCGGTGTCACGGCAACGACCACGGTGCCCGTCGCTGCGAAGGGAACTCCGGAGGCCAGGCCACGGACCTGGACGGGCACGTTGCCCACGGGCAACGTCCCAGGGCGAACGGTCCACATCACCTGACGGTCCAGGGCACGGGCGGCCGCAGCGAAAGCTCCGGTCACGGCGGCTTGGTCGTTGGCCGGCGCAAAGTTGCCACCGCCTGCTGAGGCCAGCTTGATCAGCACCTGATCCGCCGTCACCTTGGTGCGCAGGCCGATCGTGTCGACCCTGACCCCGGCTTGGGTCACTGCGCCGGCGACCGAGTCGACGGTGCGACGGCCCATCGTGTTGACCCCGTCGCTGAGGACGACGATGCTCCGCTCGCCGGTCGGACCGAGCTTCTCCAGGGCCAACGCGACCGCATCGAACAGCGCCGTCTCGCCGCCGGCGCTGAGGGCGTCCGTTGCCGACCGAACGGCCGCCCGGTCCTTGGTCAGGTCGATGTCAACTCCCGCCACATTGGCGAAAGAGATGAGTCCGACCTCGACATCGGGCGGAACCGTGTCGAGGAACTCCCCGACGGCCGACTTGATGATCGGCATGCCCGTGTTGGCCTTCATCGACCCACTCGTGTCGACGACGAGGAACACCGCCCGACGCATGGTGGTGGCGGACTCGACCGTGGCTTGAGTTGTGGTGCCTGCGGCCGTGACCTGTAGGGATGCCGGGTCCACGACAACATCCCCGGATGTGGCCCGCAGCGTGAGGACCCCCGCGAGCGTTGTTCCGTCGTAGGCAAGTTGGGTGAGGGTTGCCGGGCTGGGCTCGGGGGCACCCGATGCGACGGGGGCGGCAACGAGCACGGCCAGCAAGCCGGTCGACAGCAGCGCTAGCCAGCGGGTCGCCCGGCTCGAGCCACCCCTCCTCGCGCGCGCACGACCCCTCATCTGTTCCCTCGGACGAACATCGAATGAGGCAGGACGATCCCCTGGTCGGCCAGGGTGTCGAGGAACTTCGGCCGAAGGCCGGTGCTGACCAGGCCACCCAGGAAGCGCCCGTTCTCGTCTCGACCGGCCTTGTAGTCGAAGGTGAAGATGTCCTGAAGGGTGATGATGTCGCCTTCCATCCCTTCGACCTCCACGATCGAGACGATGCGGCGGCTGCCGTCGCGCAGACGGGCCTGTTGGATGACCAGGTCGATGGCACTGGACACCTGGTCGCGAATGGCTCGGACGGGGAGCTCCACCCCGGCCATGAGGACCATCGTCTCGAGACGACTGAGGCTGTCCCGCGGGCTGTTGGCGTGGACCGTCGTGATCGACCCGTCGTGACCGGTGTTCATGGCCTGCAGCATGTCCAACGCTGCCCCGTCCCGGACCTCTCCGACGATGATCCGATCGGGCCGCATACGAAGGGAGTTGCGGACCAGGTCGCGGATCGCGATCTGTCCGCGCCCCTCGATGTTGGACGGGCGCGATTCCAGTCGCAGGACGTGTTGCTGGTGGAGCTGGAGTTCGGCGGCGTCCTCGATGGTGATGATCCGCTCGTCGTCGGCGACGTAGGACGACAGAACGTTGAGCGTCGTGGTCTTACCCGACCCAGTGCCACCCGAGATGATGATGTTGCGACGACCCCGGACGCAGGCGGACAAGAACTCCGCCACTGTCTCGTTGAGCGTGCCGAACGCGATGAGGTCCCGATCAGTGAACGGATCGGCGGCGAACTTGCGGATCGTCAACATCGACCCATCCAGCGCGACCGGCGGGATGACGGCGTTCACCCGAGACCCGTCCGGCAGACGGGAGTCGACCAGGGGGCTCGCCTCGTCGACCCGTCGGCCGATGCGGCCGACGATCTTGTCGATCGTCCGCCGAAGGTGCGCCTCGCTGGTGAACCTCGCGTCGACCCGGAAGATGCGACCCGCGCGTTCGACGTAGATGTTCTCGTGACCGTTGACCATCACCTCGGTGACGTCGTTGTCGCGCAGGTAGGGCTCCAACGGACCGTGCCCGAGGATTTCGTCGGACACCTCCTGGGCGATGCGGGTCCGGTCGGCCGCAGACAGCGGGGTCTGCTGGCCGTCGATGACGACCTGGAGAGTCTGCCTGACCCGCTGATCGAGGTCGGCCTGTTCGAGGTTGGGGTCGTAGAGCTGCGGGCCTAGCGACTCCAGCAGCGTCTGATGAACGGCCGCCTTGACGGTAGCGAACGGGTCCACGCTGGCTCTGGCCGGGGCATGCGGCCGAAGCGGTGCATCCACCTGCCCGGGGTGGCCGACCGGACTCTGGGTCCGCCGCACCGTCTCCAGACGGTCGTACAGGCTCACTTGCGCCCTCCCCACGGAAGTAGCCGTCGCGTCGCACCCGACGGGCTGGCCGTCGCGGCAACGCCACGAAGATGTTCATCGGCCAGGTGTCGCAAGGCGACGCTCACCGGGTGGCGGGGGTCATCCAGGATGATCGGGACCCCCCGATTGATCGAGGCCGGGACGTCGTGGCTGCTGGGCACCATGACCGCGATTTCCTGCTTGATCGACGTCACCACATCCTCGGCACGCAAGCCGACCTTCGCGTCTGATCGGTTCAACACGATGTGGCGGGCCTCTCGAGGGCTGCCCAGCAGATCCAGCGTGTCCAGGGTGAGGCGCAGGTTCTTCAGTGCGGGGATGTCCAACGTCGCGATGAGCACGAGGGTGTCGCTGAGGTCGAAAGCGGTCAGCACGTGCTCGGTCAACGCAGGCGGCGTGTCGATGACGATGAAGTCATAGATGTGTCGTGCGACCCGCAGGAGTTCGGCGACCGTGGCCGGCGGAATCCGTTCGGCTTCGCCCGGCTCGGCCGGGGCGCACACCGCATCGAGCCCACTGGAATGGGTGGTCACGACCGAGGCAAGCCCCTGCTCGTCGAGGTGGCCGCTCATGTTGACCAGGTCGGTCATGCTGCGCTGGGGCAACATCTGCAGCGCAATCCCAACGTCACCGAACTCAAGGTCCAGATCCACGAGCAGGGTCCGGTGTCCGACCGAGGCCAGATAGGCCCCAAGGTTGGTCGAGAAGGTCGTCTTGCCGACGCCCCCCTTCGCGGAGAAGACGGTGACGACCTTCCCCGTCCTGGTCGCCGCATCGGGCCCGGCCCCCCGCAGCCGGAAACTCAATTCGCGACTGCGCCGCAGGGCCTCCGCGACTGCGGGGAGATCGTCGGAGGACACCACCTCACGGAACCCAGCCCGCAGGGCTTGGGCCAGCACGGTGACGTCCAGTCGGCGCCGGATCAGGATCACCCCGAGTGAGGTGTGCTCGATCCGAAGGCCCTCCACGACCCCACAGGCCGCGTCGAGGTCAACGTCCGGGCCAACGATCACCGCATCCTCGTCGGGGTCGGCGGTGAGGGCGCGGCTCAGGGCAGCCCCGCTGTCGACCCGGTTCACCCGGGGCCCCAAAGCAAAACTGAACCGCTCCGCCGCTGCCGGGTCGCGATCCCAGAGGATCGTCACGGCCCGACCTCGAACACGTTGTAGTCCGTGATCTGCAACGTCGGGTCGATGGTCGTATCGGCACCGCGCAGACCGGCATACAACTCCCCGGTCTGTATGCCGTGCACGAGCCGGTTCGCGTCGACCGGGCTGAGCGCGAGGGTGACGAGGAAGGTCGCCCTCGTCTGATCCTGCTGGGATGTCTGCTGCGACCCGTTGTCCACCGGCGTCAGCGACGTGTCGCCCATGGCGATGACGAGGACGTCACCGAGCAGGACTCGGGTCGCCTTCGGCCGGTTTTGTTGGGCGCCCGCCGTGGGCGTCGGCCCAGTCGTGGGGGCAGGGACCTGGAACGTGTCATAGATGACGATGCGGGACCCGGGGGTCACAAAGCTACCGACCCGCGCCGGATCCTCCAGACGGACGGACACCGCCACCTGGCCAGGCGGAACCTGGATGGCCTTGCGGCCCGACGGGGTGGTGCCGAACCGCGCCGCGAGGATGTATTCCCCGACGCCGATGTCAGTGATGGCCACGAGGGTCTCGTTGGCCGTCGTCACCTCGGTCAACGCACCCACCGGCAGTGCTCGTGCGGCGACCTGGGTCTTGACCAACGCGCGGTCGCGCACCGCATCGGCCAGCGACGTCCCCGCCGAGACCGGTTTCTCAGACACGTAGACCGTCCGGGGATCGGCACCCGCAATGGCCCGGGCATCCGCCCCTCGCGCGTAGATGAACACGGCCCCGGCACCGAAAATCGCAATGACCGCTGCGAGAAGCACAGCTATGACCCGTCGTCCCACCAGAACACTTCCTGCTCGATGCTTGGGAGGTTGCCCTCACTGACCTGGAACGGCGGCGGCTACCCCGCTGCCTGAACACCCACCTGACCGAAGGTCCCCACCCCACTGTCAACGATCCCGCCATCCCCCACACCCGTGACGAACCAGCCGGTGATGCAGCTCTGTCCGCCGGGGCAGTTCGGGAAATGCCCAGTGAGGATGCTCTTGACCTTGTTCGGGATGCCCCCGGTCGTGGTGACGTCGTAGCCGGTGAGGAAGAACCGGCCGTAGTTCGCCGCGTAGTAGTAGGCGTGAGTGCCGTTGGCCGAGTCGTAGCAAGGGTCAAGCGGAGCCGGCGCGCCTCCGCCGACCGGCACGGCGTCCAGCGTGCAGCTGAAGATGGGGAGGGTGACCACGGTGCCGACAAGCTTGGACAGGTCGCAGTCAACGCTGCTGCCCGGATCGGTGTGATACCAGTTGCCGTCACCGTATTTCTTCACAACGCACGGGTCGGCTGTCGTCTCCAGGAAGCCGAACCCACCCGGTTGGTCATGGCCCTGGAAGTTCTTGCAGGGCGGCGGGTTTTTCTTGCTCGCGGGCACGTTGACCCAGAGGGTCTCCTCCTTGGAGGGGTTGGGCCACGGGTTGCTCCCGCCGTAGGGCGGGGGCGGCAATGCGCCAGCGCCGCTGCCGTTGACGTTTCCGCCCGCGTTCTCCCACTCACAGGCCGAGATGGTGAACGGAATGTTCCCACCACTCAACTTGGCTGGCCCCCATGCGGCCCGGGCGCAGGAGTCGACGGTCTGGCCGCCGATGCCCAACGCTTGGGCGACGAAGGGCGGAACGACGGTGGAGCCGTCGGTCATCCGGGTCCGGGTGTGGACCTCCACCCAGTTGGCGCTGACCGGAGTGTCCGGGGACAACGGCGGGCATTGGGTGAGGTTGGTGACTGACGCTCCCGTGCACGGGGGGATGTCACTGCCCGCCGGGACCTTCCCGCACACCCCATTGACGTATGCCGTGGAGTAGCCATTGGTGCCGTCGCCGGCCGTGCTGTTGGCAAGATCCCTGATGCTCATCCCCGAGCCAGCCGCAGCCGTCATGGCAGCGGCCTTGCAGGCGGTTGCGTCAAGGGCACAGACCCGAGCCATCGCCATGCTGGCCGCGTCGGCACCCGACTGCAGTTGTCGGCGCTCCCACATCAGCGAGCCGACGTCGATGGACAGGGCCGCCGCTCCAAGGATGACCATGAATCCGAACAGGGCCGCGACGATCGTCGTCACGGAACCTTGTTCGCGTCCCAACACCCTTAGCCGACGACCTGCCGACTGCCGAGCGGTCATCCCGTGCATCGCATGCTCCCGGTCGAGGAAAGGATCATCGTCGGCGCCAAGCCACCGCCGAAGAGGTTCATCACGCCGTCGAGGATGAGGAAACTGAAGGTGTTGTCCACCCGCACCGAAGACGCCTGGGTGCTGATCGTGGTGCCCTTGGCCGGGCACGCCGTGACGATGGTGGTCGCCACCGTAAACCCGGTGGCCGCGGTGTTGACGCGGCTGGTCACGTCTGCCGACGAGTAGTTCAGGGCGACCATCCGGGCCCCTTCGCGGGCCGCCTGGGTAATAGCCATCTGCGCGGCGAAGGCGCGGCCAAAGTCGATGATGCCGCCGATGACCAGCAGCAGGACGGGCAGGACGATGGCAAGCTCAACGGCTGAGGCGCCCCGCTCGGACCCCTGACGGCGCATGCTCACCTTGCCTCCTACAGCCCAGGCGGAAAGCCGGTAAAGAGCCCGGACACCGCAGTTCCAAAGTTGGTCACTGCCAGGGCAGCGACAGCTGCGATGAACGCCGCGAGCATGGCGTACTCCGCCATCGTGGCTCCGCGGTCCCGCCTGGTTCGACGAAGACCCCCCAAGGTTCTCAGCCTTTCGTGAGCGTAGACGAGGGTGAACGGCGGTGGGGCGGTTTCTGCCGAAACCGCCCCTCCGCCGCGAGAGATCAGAGGTGGCCTGTGACGTCGTCGAACAACGCCGAGATGGCTTGACCGAGCGGACCGACGGCCACGAGGACGATGACGGCGATGAGCGCGACCATGAGGCCGTACTCCACCATGGTGGCGCCGTGGTCACGACGGATCTTGGCAAGGACCTTGAGCATTGTGGATTCCCTCCGAAACGAAGTGCAGGGTGCCGGACCATCTCCGGGCCTACTGACGAGCATGCGCCGGTCGCGCGCCGTGCGGATCACCCGACCATCTCGACCTCGGTCAGTCGCTCGGTCATCCCCGCATCCCCCGAACGGGTGACTCCAGATGGCGATGGCCCGATCCGCCGTGGTTTCCGAGACCATGCCCACATGCGTGTTCCAGAACCTGCTTCGGACGATCAGGTCATGCCCTCGGAGCGCGGCCAAGGCGCCGACTGGGGCCGGCTCGTCGCTCTGCCGCTCCTGGCGATGGCGGCATACCTCAGCATTGCATCGCTCTTCTCACTCGGCTGGCAGCACGATCACCCCGTTGCCTCGGGGTTGGCGCTTGCCTCTCGACTGGCCACGATCGCCTTCTACTGTCTGATCGTCTTCGCCTATCTGCGGCGCCGCCCGCCCCTCGCGACCAGCGCTTCGTCCACTGCGTTCGCCGCGGCGATGGCAGCGACCTTCCTCCCGTTCGCATTCACCTTCCTGGGCTACCACACGACCGGCGTCTATCCCCTGCTCATCGTCGACGTCCTTCTGATCGCCGGGACCGGATTCGCCACGTGGGGAGTTCGCCACCTCGACCGCAGTTTCAGCATCGTCCCCCAGGCACGGGCCATCGTCACCACGGGCCCCTACCGATGGGTCCGCCATCCCCTGTATGCCGGTGAGTTGCTGGCGGCCCTCGGCCTCACCCTGCTCGTCGGCTCGCTGTGGGGCGTCGTGGTGTGGGTGGCTCTGCTCGCCATGCAGCTCTACCGGGCCCACGAGGAGGAGCTCCTGCTGAGCGCGCACCTGCCTGGCTACGCGGCATACGCAGCCCGAACGGGTCAGCTCATCCCGGGAGTGGGCCGACGCAGGCGGTGAGGGTGACGGAAGCCCGGTAGGCGGATCAGCCGGACGGGGGGACGGCCAGTTCGCTGACGCCCTCGACCGCGCGCCACGAGCCGCCGATCCGGACAAGCACGCCACCGGGCTGGGCAACGGCGACGATCCCTCGCGGCCCACTCGTGGACACGAGGTAGCGCGCGCCCGCCGCCACCGGGATGAGGTTGGTCGTCGGGTCGGCAATTCCGATGCGACGCAACCCGATACCTTGCCCAAGCTGGACGATCCACGGCCGAAGGGCGTCGTCATTGCCGACCGCGCCGAGTGCCGCCATGGTCGTGTCGTCGATCCAGACGACGTCGCTGATCCGAGCCAGCGGGTCACCTTGTCGATAAGGCTCAGCCAGCGCCAGGGGGCGTCGCGACGTGTCACGCACCACGCCTGCAACGTCCAACCGCACGTCCGCACCGTCGACGCCGGTGCTCACCAGACTGACCCGGCTCCCGTCCCGGGACACGGCAAAGGCCACGAGGACCCGCCCGCCGAGCCACGGCGCGCCCACTGGCGTGGCAAGGTCCAGTGGCGACCGGGCATCGAAGGTCCACAATTGCCCACCGGCGGCAGTGTTGCCCCCGACCCACAGGCGCCCTAAGGCGTCATAGGCGGGTCGAAGCATGAGCGGAGCGAGCGCGGGCACCGACACCCGCCCCCGCTCATGCCATCGGGCCACCTCGCTGCCCCCCGCAGACACGGCCGCGAGGTCGGCTCCGTCTGCCGAGACCGCCAGCCCGACGTATGCCGTAGGAATGCTTGGTAGGTCCGCTGACGATGACGAGCCAGGCGGCGCCACGACCCCACCGACGGAGGTGGAGGGGCCGGGACCGGCAGGGGGGCTCGCGGGGCTCTTCGTCGGACCCAGGCCGTCCAGGTCGTCCAGCCTGCTCACCTCGATCGGGGTCAGCCGATCGCCGAACCTCAAGAGCGCGGTCCGCGGCAGCGGCAGCGGCTCCGCACCGAATCCGACATCGGAGGCAGACCGCAGCGGGCCGGTCACCTCCGGCACAGCTAGCCTCCCGGCCCCTTGCACCTCTACGGAGACGGCCGTGACACCAGGCACTGGCAGGAGGGTGGCCACCATTTGCGCCCAGATCGCTCGGCGGTGTGCCACGTCGGTGGTGCTGGCCGGAGGGGTGAGGACCACGGTGGCGATGCCGCTTTCGACGCTCACCGCGTCAACCGCCAGGGTGACGTCGGCTGGAAAGCCCGTGTCCACTGCCCCGGCGAGATAGTCAGGCACGGGACCGAGCTGCGCTCGAGCCAAGGCGGTGACCAGCCGCGGACCGCCCGCAAACCACCGAACGTCGGGCACAAGATGCTTGCCACCGGCCGTCGGGTAGTAGACCCGGTGTGGGTCAAAGACCCGCCCGAAGTCATCAGTGTTGAGCCAGAGACCAAACCCCTCGGTCGGCAGTTCGATGCGCCACTCACCCGACACCCGCACCAGTCCGAGCACGACCTGCGCCACCGTTCCAGGCGCGGCCTCTCGGTAGTGGCCGGTGTTGTCGAGGGTCGCGACCAGGCCGACAGTGGCCCGGACCTGGTCGCCCGGCAACTGCTCGACGGCCACGATCTGTAGCCGGTCGAACACCGTCACCGATGTGCCGGGCCGCCACCGCCCGACCGAGCCAGGGGCCAGGTAGGCATTGCCCACCGGTTGGCCATTGTCGGCGTTGTCCTGGAATGCGGCACCTGCCCGGAAGAAGTCGCGGACGATCTGTTCTTGGCTGGCCCCGGGTCTGGGTGGGGACACGACGATCCGCACCTGGGGCGCCACCTTCTCGTTAACGCTCCGGCCGGATTGCACGGGGCTGCTGTTGGGGAGCCCGGAACAGGCCGTGACCGCCAGAGCCACCACGGCACCTGCCGCGACAAGTGCGCCCCTCACCCGCCGCCGCTGGTTCCGGCGAAGACCCGGTATGCCGCGTGCCACGGCATACGGGCGCCGCGGGCTCACGTCGGATCCTCGGGTGACTCGACCACGGGTTTCAGCGGGAGCGGCGAGGACGCGATGTGCGTCCCGGGTGAACGCGGCAGGGTGAGCCGGAACGAGGATCCCTCCCCCGGGGCGCCCCACGCCTGCAGCCAGCCCGAGTGCAGCCGAGCATCCTCCAAAGCGATGGCTAGCCCGAGGCCGGTGCCGCCCGTCGTGCGGGCCCGGGCCGGGTCAGCCCGCCAGAACCGGTTGAACACCTGACCCGACTCTCCCGGCCGCAACCCGACCCCGTGGTCGCGGACGACGACAGCGACGGCCCCGTCGTTAGCGGCGACCCGAATGTCGACCGGCTTGCCCTCGCCGTGTTCGATGGCGTTGACGATGAGGTTGCGCAGCACGCGTTCGACCCGGCGGGGATCGTAGGTCGCGTCGCAGGGCACGCCGGGATCACGCAGCGTGATCCGGCTGCCCTTGCGTTCGGCCAGTTGTTGACAGCCGTCGACGACCTTGGCCACGGTCCGACGCAGATCGGTGGGTTCGACGTCCAGGACAGCCGCTCCGGCATCGAAGCGGCTCACCTCGAGCAGGTCGGCCAACAGTGCCTCGAACCGGTCGAGCTCGCCACTTAGGAGTTCCGCCGAGCGCGCCACTGCGGGTTCGAACTGGGCCCGGGAGTCGTGGATGAGCTCGCCGGCCATCCGGATGGTCGTGAGCGGCGTGCGCAGCTCGTGGGAGACGTCCGAGACGAAACGTTGCTGCACACGGGACAGATCCTCCAACTGCCGGATCTGACGCTGGAGCCCCTCGGCCATCGCGTTGAACGAGGTGGCCAGGCTGGCCAGGTCATCTTCGCCGCGGGCCACCATCCGCTCGGTGAGCCGCCCCGCGGCGAGCCGCTCGGCGACCAGGGCCGCTTGACGCACCGGGGTGACCACGAGCCGGGTGACGACGTAGGCCACCCCGCCGATGAGCGCCACGAGCACGATCCCGCCGGACAGGAAGATCTGCGAGATGACCGCCAGCGACGAGCGTTCCCGCTGCAACGGATAGACGTAGTAGATGCCGGTGCCGCGCGCGAGGGGCAGGTCGAGTTGTTGTCCGACGACCAAACAGGGGACGAGGTCGGGCTCCCCGGCGAGAGGAACCGAGACGATCTGGACCTTCTGCACCGCAGGGTCCTCCGCCACGGCCGTTTCCAGCTCATCGGGGATGTGCGAATCGTTGACCTCGCCCGACACCACCGGGTTGATGACGTAACTGCTCACGTTCGTCGAGAGGCGGGCCAGAACGACATAGCGGGACCGCTCCGTGCCGGCGATCTCGGCAATGATCGACTGGGCAGCGACCGTCAATGCGTCGGTGTTCTGCGTCTTGTCGGTGGAGTAGAACTTCGCCTGGGCAAGCTCCGTGAGCGATAACGCCTCAGCGGTCGCCTGGTCGGTGCGACTTTGGACCAGCCGATCACCGATCCGCTGATAGAGGTAGGACCCCACAACGCCCAGCACCAGCATGCCGAGCAGCATCGTCGTGGTCACCACTCGGAACTGCAACGATCGTCGCCACGCATGGACCACGCGAGAGGCGGTCGAAGCTCCTCGCCCCGGTGCTGGTCGAGCCGGACGAGCGGGCAACGGGCCCAACGTCGGCCCTGAGAGTGGCCCCAGAACCGTGTCGTCCCGGGGCTGCGACACGTCGTTGGGAGCAGGGAGCTGGCTCGAACCGGTCATCCGCTCAGGCCGGACCGGCCTTGTAGCCCACGCCCCGAACCGTCACGACGATCTGCGGCCGCTCCGGGTCGTGTTCGATCTTGCTGCGCAGCCGCTGGACATGGACGTTGACCAGCCTGGTGTCGCCAGCGTGTCGGTAGCCCCACACCTGCTCCAGAAGCACCTCACGGGTGAACACCTGCCACGGCTTGCGGGCCAGGGCCACAAGCAGGTCGAACTCCAACGGTGTGAGCGAGAGCGCCCGGCCATCTCGCTTCACCGAATGTCCGGCCACGTCGATCTGCAGGTCGCCGATGTCCAGGCGCTCGGGCTCGGGTTCGTCGCCACGCCGCAGGCGCGCTCGGATCCTGGCAACAAGCTCCTGCGGCTTGAACGGCTTGACGACATAGTCGTCGGCCCCCGACTCAAGTCCCACGACGACGTCGACCGTGTCGGTGCGGGCGGTGAGCATGACGATGGGGACACCGGACTCGGCGCGGATGCGACGGCATACCTCCATGCCGTCCATGCCGGGGAGCATGACGTCCAACAACACGAGGTCTGGGCGGGAGTCGCGGAAGGCGGCCACCGCCGAGGTGCCGTCGGCCACGTGGGTGACGTCCAGTCCTTCCTGGCGCAGCACGATGCTCAGCATCTCCGAGAGGGCGAGGTCGTCATCGACGACCAACACGCGGCCCTTCACGTGCGCTCCTTTCCGCGGTTCCCCCAACTGTGCAGAATCATCACACATCGCTCACCCGTCGGGTGCGCGCAGCCCCGGGGAAGCCCAGACGGACATGCCGACTCGGCCTCATGTCGCGGCCGGATCGGCCTCAGGTTGCGGCCGGATCGGCACAGCGTCGCAGCTCCGTCAGCGCCGGTTAGCGCTGGGTCAAACATGACCCGGCGGCATACCGGCTCGCCCGGGGCCTGACCGAGGATCCGCGGTGTTCCGGAGATCCGTCGGTCAGTAGCGGTAGTGGTCGGGCTTGAACGGGCCCGCGACGTCGACACCGAGGTATTCGGCCTGCTCCTTGGTGAGCTCGGTGAGCTCGACCCCGAGGGCCTCCAGGTGCAGCCGCGCGACGAGCTCGTCCAGGACCTTGGGCAGGGTGTAGACCTGCAGGTCGTAGTGGTCGGTCTTGGTGAACAGCTCGATCTGAGCGATCGTCTGGTTGCTGAACGAGTTGCTCATGACGAAGCTCGGGTGGCCCGTGGCGTTGCCGAGGTTCATCAGCCGGCCCTCGGACAGCACGATGACCGAGTGTTGCGCGCGCTCGCGCCCGTCCTCGCCCACCGAGGCCGGGAAGGTCCACTCGTGGACCTGGGGCTTGATCTCGGTCTTGACGATGCCGGGGATCCGGGCGAGCCCGGCCATGTCGATCTCGTTGTCGAAGTGACCGATGTTGGCGACGATCGCCTTGTCCTTCATCGCGCCCATGTGCTCGGCGGTGACGACGTCGAAGCAGCCCGTCGCGGTGATGACGATGTCGGCGCGGCCGATGACGTCCTCAAGCCGGGCCACCTGGTAGCCCTCCATGGCCGCCTGCAACGCACAGATCGGGTCGACCTCGGTGACGATGACCCGGGCGCCCTGCCCGGCGAGCGACTGAGCGCAGCCCTTGCCGACGTCACCGAACCCGCAGACCACCGCGACCTTGCCGCCGATGAGCACATCGGTGGCCCGGTTGAGCCCGTCGACGAGCGAGTGGCGGCAGCCGTACTTGTTGTCGAACTTGCTCTTGGTCACCGAGTCGTTGACATTGATCGCCGGGAAGAGCAACTCCCCCGCCTCGGCGAGTTGGTAGAGCCGGTGGACTCCTGTGGTCGTCTCCTCGGTGACGCCCTTGATGCCCGCGGCGATCCGCGTCCACTTGTCGGCGTCGGCGGCCATCGTCTGGCGCACGAGCGCCTTGAAGACGGCGAACTCCTCGGAGTCGGCCTCGGTCGTCGGAGGCACCTGGCCGGCCCGCTCCCATTCGCGGCCCTTGTGGACGAGCATCGTCGCGTCGCCACCGTCGTCGAGGATCATGTTCGGGCCGGTCGCGTGCCCGTCGTCGTCCTGCCCCCAGGTGAGAATCTGGTCGGTGCACCACCAGTAGTCCTCAAGCGACTCGCCCTTCCAGGCGAACACCGGCACGCCCTGCGGGTCCTGCGGGGTGCCGGTCGGACCGACGACGACGGCCGCGGCCGCCTCGTCCTGGGTGGAGAAGATGTTGCACGAGGCCCACCGCACCTGCGCTCCGAGCGCGACGAGGGTCTCGATGAGCACGGCGGTCTGGACGGTCATGTGCAGCGATCCGGCGATGCGGGCGCCCGCCAACGGCTGGCTGTCCCGGTATTGCGCGCGCAACGCCATGAGGCCGGGCATCTCGTGTTCGGCCAGCCGCAGTTGGTGCCGACCAGCGGCAGCGAGGTGCAGGTCGGCGACCTTGAAATCGGTGAAGGACATAGCAGGGCTCCCTGGGATCTAACGTGGGCTGACCCGGCGTCGCCCTTCAGGGCTTCGGTATGCCGTGTGCTTGCGTCCCGTGGACGGTCCCAACGGACCGGCACCTGACGCGGCATACCGCACGCGGGTCCTCCACCCACGCCGGCAATGTCCCGGCAGTCTACCCGAGCCCCGGTATGCCGCCCGCCCACTCGAGTGGGCGGCATACCGGATGGGGCCTGGACCGGCTAGGCCGGCGTGCGGTAATTCACCGTCCGCCAGGTCGACTGACCAGCGCTGGACACCGCGGCGATCCGCCAGTAGTAGCGGACGTTGCGGGCCAGACCGGCGTCGTCGTAGGTGGTAACCCCGGGACCAATCGGCCCCAAAGTCACCGCAGTGGCGAACGCCGAGTCGGTGGCTCGCTGCAGGACATACCCGCTGATTGGCGCGGTCGTTCCCGGCGTCCAGGTCAAGCGGACGTCGGCGGTCCCAGCGGCCGCGGAGAGCAGGCTCGCGGTGAGGCTGGCCGGGCGGTTCGGCGGGCTGACCGTGATCGACGCCGTCGAGGACCACGTCGTAACCACCGTCGGCTGTTCGGCGCGCACCCGGACGTAGTAGCGCACGCCGACCGTCAGCCCGTCGTAGGACGTCGCTGCACTGGTCACCGACCGGGTGACCAGCCCCAGGGTGAAGGAGCTGTTCCTCGCGAACTGGACTGTGTAGGTCGCCGCCCATGGTTGGGCCGTCCACGTCGCGTTGACCGTGGGGCTGGCACCCGTCGGTGCGATCTGCAGGGCCAGGCCGGTCACCCGCACGATCGCGGTGCTGGGAGTGGTCACCGCAGCGGCCGCGTTCGTCCACCCGGACACCGACGTGCCGGCACTGGCCGTGGCGCGCACGCGGTAGTAGTAGGTGGTCGTCGGCGCCGCCGTGGTGTCCGTGGTCGACGTCGACGAGCCGCTGGTGGCGACCGCCGTCGTCGTCACGAATGCGGCGGACGTCGAGCGTTGGACCTCGTAGCCCGTCGCTCCCGGCACGGTCGGCCAGGTGAGCGTCACCACGAGCGGCCACGCCGTGGAGACCGACGTCGACAGACTCGCCGGCGCGGTGAGTGCCGTGCTGGCTGCCGCCGTGGCCGACCACGCCGAGGTGCCCTCGGTGTTGCTTGCCCGGACCCGGTAGTAGTAGGTCGCGATGTCGGCGACGGGGTCGATGACCGACGTCCCGTTGACGGCAGCGGCAACGGCAACGACGTTGGTGGAGAAGTCAACCGCCGTCGACCGTTCGACCGCGTAGGTGACCCCCGCTGCTGCCGAGGCCGTCCACGAGACCGTCACCGACCCGGAGGTCGCGACCGCCGTGACGCCGGTCGGGGCGTCGGGCAGGGTGGTGACCCCCACCGTCGTCCACGCCGACTGGACGGCGCCGCCCGTGGTGAGACCGCGGACGGCATACGTGTATGCCGTGCCCGCCGCCGCACCAACGTCGGTCGTCGTCGTGTCTAGGCCCGCATAAACCAGGGCCGATCCGGCCTCGGTGAAGGTGGCGCCGACACTACGGCGCACCTCGTAGGAGGCGGTCGACGGGTTGCCGCTCCAGCTCAGCGTCACGCTGACCGGCGGTGAAGCTGTGTCGGTCGCGGTGAACGCCGAAGGCTGACCCAACGGCGTCGTCACCGAGGAGGACGCCGACCACGCCGACTGGCCGGTCGGGTTGACCGCGGCCACTCGGTAGTAATACGTCGTGACGAAGGCCAGCCCCAGGTCGCTCGCCGTCGCCATGTCGATGGCCGTGACGGCCACCGGCGCGGTGAAGGCGGCGTCGGTCGAGCGCTGGACGACATATCCGGTCGCAGCCGGATCGGCCGTCCACGCCAGGTTGGCCGTCGCGTTGACCGAGGTGGCCGTTGCGGTGACGACAAGCCCGCTCGGAGCCGTCGGGATGGTCGTCACCGGGTTGGTGGTCGCCCAGCCCGAGGACGTCGGCCCGACAAGGGCGCGCACGGCATACGTGTAGGTGCTGCCGAACGCGACCGTCGGGTCGACGAAGCTCAGCCCGGCCGCCGTCGTCGTGAGCGACGTGCCCGGCGGGACGAAGGACGCGCCATCGGAACGGGCGACCTCGTATGCCGTGACCGTCGGGACCGCGGTCCAGGTCACCGTGACCTCGGCGCCCGTCGTGCTAGCCGTCGCGGACGCCGCGGCGGGCGCGGAGAGCCCGGTCGTGCCGCTCTGGATCGCCGACCAGTCCGACTGCCCGACCGCGGTGACCGTGGCCACCCGGTAGTGGTAGGTCGTGAGGAAGGCCAGACCCGGGTCGGTGACGCTCGTCGCCGTTCCGGTCGTCGGGACCGAGGTCCAGCCGCCGGTGCCGGTGAGCGACCGCTCCAAGACGTAGCCAGTGATCGGGCTGAGTTGCCCGCTCGGCGCCGTCCACGACACGACGAGGGCGTCCTGCGCGCTGCCCTGCGCGACCGGCTGGAGCGCCGGGGCGGAGGGGATGGTCACGACCGAGGGTGCCGCGGTGTAGGACGACATCATCGGGAAGCCCGAGACCGTCGCCGTCGCCCGCACGGCATACGTGTATGCCGTGTTGGCCAACGGAGTCGGGTCGGTGGCTGACGTCGCCGAGCCGGTGGTGCTTGCCGTCCACGTCAGTGCGCTCGCGGTGAAGACCGTGCCGTCGGAGCGGACGACCTCGTATCCAGTGGCACCGGCCACCGGAGTCCAGGTCACGGTGACCGAGGGCGGAGCGCTGGCGCCGGAGACCGCGGTGACGCTCGCCGGGGCGAGCAGCGCGGACGTGGCTTCCAGGCCTGCGGAGAACGCTGAACGGCCCGTGGCGTTGAGCGTGGCGACCCGGTAGTAGTAGGTCGTCGCGCCGCTTGGCGGGGTGTCGGCATAGTTGGTCGTCGTCACCGTGGCGAGGGTGGTCACGGTCGCGAAGGCCGGGTCGCTCGCCCGCTGGACGAGGTAGCCGGTCACCGGAACCGTCGGGGTCGACGGGCCGGTCCACACCAGGGTGGTCGCGGTGGAGCCGGTGGCCACCGTGTGCAGGTTGGTCGGCGCGGCCGGGATGGTCGCGACCTGGTTGCTGCTGGTCCAGGTCGAAACCAGTGCACCCGCGGTCGAGCGCACCTGGTAGACGTAGACCGAGTCGACGGCGACCGAGGTGTCCGTGAAGCTCAGCGCCCCGGAGGTCCAGGTGCCGACCGGCGTGAAGGTCGTCGAGCCGGCGGGTGCCCGCTCGATGTCATAGCCGAGAGCGCCCTGGACGGTAGTCCAGGTGACCGTCACCGCCGCCGGATCCGACGTGGACGGCGTGGCCGTGACCGACGCCGGAGCGCCCGCGTTGGTCGTCGCGCCGACCGCGGTGGTCGACGGTGCCGACGACCCGTTGGCGTTGACCGCGGTCAGTCGGTAGTAGTAGGTCGTGACGAAGAGCAGCCCAGTGTCGGAGTAGGTCGTCCCGGCCAGGTCCGAGGCCACGAGGGTCGTGTCCGCAGGGGCGAACGCCGCAGTGGAGGACCGCTCGAGCGTGTAGATCACGCCAGTGGTGGCCGACGGCAGCCAGGCAAGGTCGATCACACCGGGAGCGCCCGGGGTCGCCGTGATCGCGCCCGGCGGGGCCGGGATCGTCGTCACGGACTTGGACGGCGCCCAGGCGGAGAAGGACGCAAGCGCCGTTGCCCTCACCCGCAGCACGTAGGTTGCGTCGACCATCGCCGAAGCAATCGAGACCGAGGGCGTCGTCACGGTCGCCAGGGCCACGAACGGCCCGCCGTTGACCTGGACCTCGACGTCGTATGCCGTTGCCCCGGGGACCGGGTCCCAGGTCGCCGACACAGCGGCAGGAGCGGTCGGCGAGGAGATCGCCTCGACGTTGGTCGGGGTCGGCAGTCCGGTGGTCGTCGCCGTCGCGGTCGCCCACTCGGACTGCTGCGGCACCGCGGTGACGCTCGCGACCCGGTAAGCCACCGCGGTCGCGAATGGCAGGGCCGTATCAGCGAAGGTCGTGCCGACCAGCGGGGATCCCGCGACCGCCGTCCACGGCCCACCGCCGATGGACCGCTCAAGGGCGTATCCCGTCACGGCGTTGACCTGCACCGCTGCCGGTGCCGTCCATGACACGTCGAGCGCGTCGGGGGTGGCGCCGGCCACGACGGTGACGCCGGTCGGAGCATCCGGAATCGTCGTGGCTGATGCGGAGGTCGACCAGGTGGACTGGAGGGTCCCTTGGACAGCCCGCACGGCATACGAGTAGGTCGTGTTGGGGCTCACCGCGCCGTCGAGGTGGGTCTGCAACCCGCTCGCGGTCACGACCGTCGCGGTGCCCGGGTCGAACACCGACCCGACCGAACGGCCGACCTCGTAGGTGAATGGACCACCCGGCGTGTCGACCCAGGTGACCGTGACGCTGGCCGGAGGTCCGGCCGATGCCGCCGCAGTCACACCCGTCGGGGCGACGAACCCGGTGACGATCGAGGCGAACGCCGAGGCTGCTGCGCCGGCCGGGTTGACCGCAAGCACGCGGTAGAGGGCGGTGACGCCCAGGGGTGCCCCCGGATCGGTCAGCGTGTCGACCGTCGCGCTCGGGCTGGACACCACGGTCTCCCACCCGGTTGCGCCAGTGGTGTCGAGCGTGCGCTGCAGCTCAAAGGTTGCGGCCTCGGCGACCGGGATCGTCCAGATTGCGGTGACCAAGGCGGTCGTCGCCCCTGGGTCAGGCGCCACCGTCGACAGGGTGAGCCCGGTCGGCGCCTGCGGCCAGGTGACATAGGTCGCGGGCGTCCAGGTGGAGGTCGCGGTGAGCGGCGTCGTCCCGGCGGTGGCGCGGACGGAATACGTGTAGGTCGTTGCGGCACCTGCGGTGGCGTCCACAGCGGAGACGGTCGACCCGCCCGCCACGGTGGCGACCGTCATGAACGACGGATCAGCCGGGTCGAAGGCGCCGCCGGTGACCCGGGCGACCTCGTAGCCGGTGGCCCCGATGACGACCGACCACCCGACGGTGACCCCGCCCGGCGGGATCGGCGGGCTGGTGGACGAGGCGACGACGCCGCTCGGTGCGGGCAAACCGGTCGTCACGCCGACGGCCTCGCTCCAACCCGACACCGCCGCGCCGGTCGTCGTGCCACGGACGCGGTAGTAGACCGTCGAGCCGAACGGCAGGCCAGAGTCGGTGAGAGTGACCGTGGGGTCGGTGGTCGTGCCGACGTCGGTGACACCGGCGGTGAAGGCCGCGTCAGTGGCGCGTTGGACGGCATACCCGTTCGCCGGGTCCGGTGCGGAGGCGGTCCAGGACAGCTGCACGCTGGCCGTCGTGTCGGCCGGGGCGACCGGCAGGGCGGTCGCGGTGAGGCCAGCGGGGATCGACGGCGGGATGCTTGGAGCCACCGCCGCCGAGGGGGCGTCGCCCATCGCGTTGCGGGCCACGACCCGGAACACGTAACTGCCCTGGTTGGCAGCCGTCACGGGTCCCGGGGTCAGCGTCGCCGACGTGGCGTTGGCCAGCCCAGTCCCCGCGTCGGTCCACGTGGTCGGGTCAGCCGCAGGGGCGTATTGGAGGACGAACTGATATTCCGCCGACCACACCCCCCAGCCGGAGCCGGGATCGTTGACGCCCGGTGTCACCGGGGTCGCGTCGCCCCACCGCACCTGTATGCCGCTCGCGTCCACCCACCAGGAGGGAGATGTGGGAGCGAGCGGATCGAGGTTGGGGGCGTTGACGGCATACGGCCGCATCATGTCCATTTCCTCGTGGCTGAGGATGTGGCAGTGCCAGACGTATTCCCACTTGAAGTTGAAGATCTCGTTGACGATCGGAGTGCTGACCTGGTTGCCGTCAGCGCCGACCTGATTGAACTGCGCGTTCGTCCCGAGGGCCATCGACGGGTCGAGAGGACGCTTGCTGTCCGGGACTCCCCAGGGGATCTTGGGCAGGATCGGACGGAGGGCAACGATGGTGTCCTCCAGCGGGCTGACCCGCACCGTGTCCTTCCAGCCGAGCTCGCTCGGCTCCGGTTTTCGGATGATGTTGTCCCAGCCGACCCGGTTGACCAACTGGATGTCGAACAGGTGGAAGTGGATCGGGTGGGTGTCCACGCCGTTATGGGTGATCTTCCAGATCTGGGTGCCGTCATTGAGGGTCGCGAGCGGTTCGAATGACGTCATCCCGTTGAACGGATACTGGGTCTCACTGGGTGATCCGTAGTAGTCGGGTGGATTGACGTAGGGATACAGCATGAGCTGCTGCCCGACGGCGGTCTTGTTCGGCCCCTCAAGACCGAGGTTGCCGCTCATCCGGCCGTATTCCTTGTCGTAGGACGCACTCATCTCGTCGTGGATCGCCTTGGGCTGCAACGGGAACGAGCGCAGCCGCACCTGCCCGTCACGGGCCGTCGGATCCTTGGCGAGGGTCTGGAAGTCCAGCTTCGTGTCGGTCATCCGGACCAGCCCGTCGAGCCGCTCGTTGGGCGACGTGCCCAGCGAACCCGTGTCGAAGGTCGTCCCGTATGCCGTGTTGTAGGCCTTCTGCCCCACGACGATCGGGTGCTGGCCGGACTCGAAGACGCCCGACCCGTCGGCCTTGTGGGTGAAGGCGTTGGTGAGCGCGGCCATCTTGGTCGCCCCGTAGGGAGCCGGCGTCTTGGCCGCGACCTTGATCTGCATGATCGTGCGGGTGTTCGGCCCGTAACCACGCGGGGTCGTCGGCGCGCCACCGACCGAGGTGAGATCGGCGTTGTCCGTGTAGTAGTCCTGACGTGAGTCACGCGCCGGGAAGGCAGCGGGCGCGTCGTTGTAGAGGATGAGCGTCTTGCCGGCAAAGGCCGAGAAGTCGACGATCGTGTCAGCGCGCTCGGCCGGAGCCAGTAGCAGCGAGTGCTTGTCGACGTTGCCGGCGTCGAATCGCGCCGGGTCGGTCACCCACGTCGTCGGCTGGGCCGGGATGACCGCCGGAGCCGGCAGCCAGCCACCCTCGCTCGCGAGCATGGTCCACGACGGGCCGGCCGGCGACTTCGCCGGGTCCGGGGTCGGGAACACCGTCGGGTCGTCCTTGGCCGCGGCGACCTCAGCGGGGTTGAGCGCCACCTCGGTGTAGCCCTGTCCAGGCAGGGTGCCCGCGGTCATGTCGGCCTGGTAGAGGCTGAAGTTGAAGAACCGGTCGTTGCTCGCGTTGAGCAGGCGCACGCGGTAGGCCTTCGGGTCGACGGTCACGGTCGGGTATGCCGTCCCGTTGACCATCGCCGTGTCGTTGAACGCCTCCATGCCCATCGACACCCACGGCACGCCGGGAGCCAGGCTCGGCTGGCAGTAGGTGAGGTCGGGGTCGCAGTCGGGGTCGAAGTAGGCGTTGGGGATCGGCGGGACCTTGACGTCGTTGGTCTGCGGGTGGAACCACCAGCCATACGCCCACCGGCCGAACGGGTTGGCCCCCGACGAGTCCTGGCTCTGGTTGGGCATGTAGACGTGCGGAGCCCACATCTGGCCATAGCCGCCCCACTTCGAGGTGCTCCACTGCGGGTCGGTCACCGCGAGCTGCGCCGAGTCGGGGACGAAGGTCTTGTCCTGGACGATGAGCGGCAGCGTGTCGGCCGCCCCGGGGAGCAATCCCTGGGTGATGAGGCGCTGTTCGACGGCGTCGGTGATCGAGTAGCCCGCAGCCTCACCGGCATACACGTTGAGCCGGGTGATGCCCCACGCGTGGTCGTGGTAGAACATCAGCCGCGCGCTCTGCTGGTTGGTGTAGAAGAACGTCTGCGCGCCGGGGCCTGGGTCGGGCATGTCCGGCACGTTGGAGACCGAGACGCCCTTGGGGTAGTCGGTCGACTCCCCCGCCGGGGTGATCCACTGGTGCGGGGTGCCGTCGGAGATCCACGGGGTGATCCCACCATGCAGGTGCAGAGTGGCGCGATTCTCGGAGAAGCAGGTGCTCGGCTTGGGGCTGTCCGCGCACATCGGCATCTGGTCGTTGTGCGCCATGTTCATGTCCATGTTCGGACCCGGGCCGGCGCCCATGACCGTCGTGTCGACGGGCAGGAAGAGGTTGCCCGCCTCGCCGGTGGGCAGCAGGTTGCGGAAGAGGATCCGGGTCGGCTTGTCCTTGGTCGCCTGGATGAAGGGCCCGAGGTAGCTGGGTCTGTCGACGCCGTATGCCGGTGCGCCGCCGGGAAGGGTGATCGGCCCGCCGCCGGGAGTGGTGAGGGCGACATGCGCGCCCGGGACCGCAGCGGTCGAGAGTTGAACGTAGCCGCGCAGCAGCGTGGCCGGCAGGTCGCTGTGCAACTGCTCGGTGTATTGGACGAGAGCGATCTCGTAGTAGTCGCTGCCCGGGTAGGTCGTGGTGTCGGGCACTGCGACCGGGATGTACTGCCCGAGGTTGTTGGCGCCGCCTGAGCCCAGGCCCGGCAGTCCGTCGACGAACTTGCGGATGCCCTTGGTGACATAGCCCGCGCCGCCGGTGTTCGTTGGCTCAAGCGTCACCGCGGTGACACCTCCAGCCGTCACGGCACCGGTCTCCGGGTCGGTCACGGCGTTGACCGTCGCGAGCGCCGCTGCGCCCGACCCGGTCCCGCCGATCGTCCCCGAACCCACACTGGTGATGGTCACCGTCGGGGCCGTGGTGTATCCCGACCCGGGCTCGGTCACGGTGAAGCCGGTGATGACCCCGGTGACCAGGTCGACCTGGGCCGCTGCGGTCGCCTGCGTCCCACCGGCGACGTCCGGGGCGCCCAGAGTCACGACCGCGTCGGCCATCCGCAGCGGGCTGTTGGCGTAGTTGGGCGTGGCATAGAAGTCCGGCTGCTCGCAGACGATCTGGGTGCATGCGGGCGGCGTCTGAGTCGGCAGCGCGAGGTCGTCCACGAGGCGCTTGGCGCCACCGGCGCCCTTGGCGGCCAGGCCCTTGACCTTGCGGTCGAACTGCACCTTGCCGACATCCATCTGCGCCTTGGCGTCCGCCTTTTCCGGCTCCCGCGCCAACTCCGCGGCGATACCGGCCGTGGTGAGCACCGGCGTCTTCTTGCCCTTGGCAGCCTGCGCCTTGGCGGCGGCCAGACGCATGGCGGTGGTGGTCTCACCCGCCTTGTTCTGCGCCTTCTTGGCCTTGAGATCCGCTCGGACGTCGATCTTCCCGTCCTTGCGACCGCTGTCCTCCAACGGCGTCTGCCTCAATGCCTCGGCGGTCGGAGCCGCCCAGACCATCAGGATCGCCAACAAACCAGCAACAAAACGAGCGCGCATTGCCCCGAGCCCCTTACCCCAAGCGGCAGTCGATCCATACGCTGCCCGGGCGTATGGCCATGTGCCTGGGAGTAATCTAGCGGACTGAGGGGTCTGCTCGCAGCCTTTTTCCCGAATTGGTCGTCCCTATCCCGGAAAGGTGGTTGTCACGACCCGACGTATCACCTTAAACCGGGCATTTCGGAGGCGGCCGATGCTCGCCTCGGACCATCCGGGCGAGAAGCTCGCTCTCGGGGGTCCACTTTGTGAGATGCGGTGCCTTCCCACCAGACGCACCAGACGCCGGTATGCCGCCCGCTCGGGTGAGCGGACGGCATACCGATAGTGCGGAACACGCGGCGCGCGGCAGGGACGCGCGACGCGACGGGACTACTCGAAGTCGACGAGGATGTCGCCGCCCTGGACCGGCGAGCCGACCTGGACCGGCACCGACTTGACGGTCCCGGCAACGGGGGCGGTGATCTCGGTCTCCATCTTCATCGCCTCGAGGATGATGAGGGTGTCACCCTCCTTCACCTCGGCGCCGGGTTGGACGTTGACCTGCAGGACGGTCCCGGCGATCGGCGCGCGCAGCGCGTTCTCGCCGCCACCGCCGCCGGCCGCTTCGCCAGCGGGAGCCGCCGGACCGGAGCGCGGCATCGCCGCCGTCCCGGTGGAGGAGAAGACGAACCCGCCCAGGGCGGGCTTGGGCTCGGCTTCGACGTCGACGAGCACGTCGTATTCGACCCCGTCAACGGTCACCTTGAGTCGCATGGGCGTTCCTTGTCAGTCGCGGGTCAGTGTGACCGGGTGTGCGTGAAGGTGTGGGAGGCGTGGATGTTGGAGCGACCCATCCTGGCCCACGAGTTGGTGTGGCTGTAGTGGATCTGCCGGACGGTCGCCTTCTTGCCCAGGTATGCCGCGACCGCGGCCGAGATGGCCAGGATCGTGTCGATCGGCACGGGGCCCTGCGGCCCCTGTGCCTCGGCAAGCTGCTTCTCCAGCTTGGTGATCCGTCGCTGCATCTCCTCGACCAGGTCGGCCAGGCGAGCGACGTCCATCGGGGTGCTTGTCATTGAGAACCTCTCATGGTCATCGTCGGTCGCCAGGTCACATCGGCATGAGGCCGTGCTTCTTGGGCGGACGCATGTCGCGCTTGGTCGTCAAGGACTCCAACGCCTGAGCCACATAGCGGCGGGTCTCGGACGGGACGATGACGTCGTCGACCAGACCGTGCTCGCTGGCAACATAGGGGTTGGCGAAAGTGCCGCGGTATTCGTCGATGAGCTCCTGACGCTTGACCGCCGGGTCCTCGGCCGCCTTGATCTCCTTGCGGAAGACGATCCCCGCGGCCCCCTCGGCCCCCATCACCGCGATCTCGGCAGACGGCCAAGCGAAGACCTTGTCGGCACCCAGGGCCCGAGCACACATGGCGATGTAGGCACCGCCGAAGGCCTTGCGCAGGACGACGGTCACCTTCGGCACGGTCGCCGCTGAGTAGGCGAACAGCACCTTGGCGCCATGCCGGATGATCCCGTTGTATTCCTGGTCGACACCAGGCATGAAGCCGGGAGTGTCGACGAAGGTGAGCAGCGGGATGTTGAAGGCGTTGCAGAACCGGACGAAGCGCGCGATCTTGTCGGAGGCGTTGATGTCCAACACGCCGGAGAGCTGGTTGGGCTGGTTGGCGATGACGCCGACCGTCCGACCGACCACCCGGCCGAAGCCGACGACCGCGTTGACCGCCCAACTGGCGTGCACCTCAAGGAAATCCGCATCGTCGACAACGCGAGCGATGACGTCCCGGACGTCGTAAGGCTTGCGGTAGTCGTCCGGGATCACCGAATCGAGTGCTGGGTCGTCGTCGACGTTGCCGTTGTGCTCCACCTCGGGCGGGTCCTCGGTGTTGTTCTGCGGGAGGAAGCTCAGCAGCTTCTTGGCGATCAAGGCCGCTTGCGCATCGTCCTCGGCGACGAAGTGAACGACACCGGAGCGGCCAGCGTGGACCGCTGCCCCGCCGAGGTCCTCGTGGCTGACCTCTTCACCGGTGACCTGCTTGATGACATCGGGACCGGTGATGTACATCTGCGCTTGCTTGGTCTGGATGATGAAGTCCGTCAGGGCCGGCGAGTATGCCGCGGCCCCGGCGCACGCCGGCCAGGATCGAGATCTGCGGCACGACACCCGAGAGCAGCACGTTGGCGTAGAAGATGTGTCCGCACCCGTTGAGTGCGTCGACACCCTCCTGCACCCGGGCACCACCGGAGTCGTTGATGCACACGAACGGCGACCCCGTGCGCAGCGCCATGTTGGCCGCTTGGGCGATCTTGTCGGCGTGCAACTCACCGATCGTCCCGCCGAGGATGGTGAAGTCCTGGCTGGCGACGTGGACGAGTCGGCCCAGCACCGTCCCCTGCCCCACGACGACGCCGTCACTGGGGACGTCCTTGTCGGACATGCCGAAGCGGCTGGCGCGGTGCACGGCATACACGGCGGATTCCTGGAACGAGTGCTCGTCCAGGAGTTCCTCGATCCGCTCGCGCGCGGTGAGTTTGCCCTGCTCGTGCTGCTTGGCGACCCGCTGCTCGCCTCCGGCGGAGGCGAGGGAGGCCCGACGTTGGTGCAGTTCTTCGATCTTGTCCTGCATGCTTTGCGCTGCCACGGCTGACCTTTCAGGACGGCTGAACTTGGACGCTGTGGGGAGCGCCGTTGACGATGACCTTGTAGCGGATGGGCGTGCGGACCGGCTGTCCGGGCTGCGCGCCAGCGGCGGCGGCGTTCTTCTCGGCCGCCAGAGTCTCGGGATCCTTGCCGACGTTCTTGGGGCCCTCGTGCCGGGTGCCGAAGAACGTCGGGGCCACCTTCGGGAACATCGCGTAGGTGAGGACGTCCTCGTCAGAGCCGTTGAAGCCCTGCAGCGCGCCCGCCTCTTCGCGGTCCTTCTCCCACTCCGCAGGGAGCAGGTCGGCCGGACGGCAGGTGATCGGGTCCTTCTTGGCCTGCTGGCGAGCGATCTCGACGACCTCCGGGTTGGGGGTGCCGAGCGTGCTTCCGTAGTAGCCGAGCATGACGTCGGCGAACTCGCCGGTGAGGACCTTGTAGCGGCCCATCATGACGTTGAAGACGGCCTGGGTGCCGACGATCTGGCTCGACGGGGTGACCAGGGGCGGGTAGCCGGCGTCGGCGCGCACCCGCGGGACCTCCTCGAGGACCTCCTTGATCCGGTGCGCGGCCCCCTGAGCCTTGAGCTGGCTCTCCATGTTGGAGATCATCCCGCCGGGGATCTGGCTCTTGAAGATCTCGGTCTCGACACCGACGATGTTCGACGCGAACTCGGCGTACTTGGGCCGGATGCCGGCGAAGTAGTCCTTGATCTTGATGAGGCGGGCCTCGTCGAGCTCGGTGTGGAAGCCCGTGCCCGGCAACATCTCGACGAGCGACTCGGTCGGGTTGTGGCCCGGGCCCAGGCTCATCGAGGAGATCGCGGCGTCGACACAGTCGGCCCCGGCCTCGATGCCCTTCATCAGCGAGACGAGCGTGACGCCCGTCGTCGCGTGGCAGTGGATGTGGATCCGGACATCCTCACCGAGGTCGTCCTTGATCGCCTTGACGATGTCGTATGCCGGTTGCGGCTGCAGCAGCGCGGCCATGTCCTTGAGGCACAGTGAGTCGCACCCGAGGTCCATGAGGTCGCGGGCCATCTGGACATAGCCCTGGACGGTGTGCAGTTCGCTCACCGTGTAGCAGAGCGTGCCCTGAGCATGGGCGCCCTCACGCTTGACCGCCGCGATCGCGCGCTTGACGTTGCGGACGTCGTTGAGCGCGTCGAAGGTCCGGAAGACATCCATGCCGTTCTCGACGGCCTTGCCGACGAACCGGTCGACAACGTCGTCCTCATAGTGGCGGTAGCCCAGGAGGTTTTGCCCACGAAGGAGCATCTGCAGCTTGGAGTTGGGGAGCAACTCGCGGAAGGTCCGCAGCCGCTGCCACGGGTCTTCGTTGAGGAAGCGGATGCAGGCGTCGAACGTCGCCCCACCCCAACACTCCACGCTCCAATAGCCAGCCTGATCGATCTCCTCGCAAATCGGGACCATGTCCTCGATGGCCATGCGAGTGGCGAACAGGCTCTGGTGGGCGTCCCGGAGAGCGAGCTCCGTGACGTCGATCTTCTTGCTCATCGTGGCGCAACCTTCCGACGGCGACAGACCTGACGGAACCGCGCAAGCACCCGGATGTGGGGCACGGCATACCGTCGTCGGCGCAAATCTGCCACAGATGACGGGGACTTGTCCCGGGACCTCTGGCCCGCGATCGCTGCCCGCACGGTCGAACGTCCGGATGTCGTCGATCGTTCACCGAGAGGCCATCTGGGGAACTGAGGACCATTGGTCCCTTTGCGCGGGCGTGACGCGCAGCATACGTTTCAGCCATGTTCGAGGTCCGCATCCACGGCCGAGGTGGGCAAGGCGTGGTCACCGCCGCCGAGCTCCTCTCCGTTGCCGCGTTCGCCGAAGGTCGCCACGCGCAGGCCTTCCCCAGCTTCGGTTCGGAGCGCACAGGAGCTCCGGTCGTCGCCTTCTGTCGGGTTGCCGACCAGGAGATCCGCGTCCGGGAGCCCGTTGTGGCCCCGGACGCTCTTGTCGTGCAGGACGCCACTCTGCTGCACCAGGTCGACGTCTTCGCCGGGCTCAAACCCGGGGGCTATGTGCTGATCAACTCGACGTCGTCCCCGGCAGAGCTGGGACTGGACGAGTTGTCCCAGCGGGTGGTCGGCAGTCGGCTGCTCACCATCCCCGCGACCGACATCGCGCGGGAACACATCGGCCGTCCGGTGCCCAACCTCGTCATGCTCGGCGGTCTGGCCGCCTTCACCGGCCTGGTCCACCTTCCGGGCCTGCTCACCGCCATGCAGGAGCACTTCCCCGGCGCCTTGGGCGCCAAGAACGTCGCAGCCGCCACCGCGGCATACGAGCTTGTCCAGTCCCTCGTTCCGTCCCACACCTAGGAGACGTCTTGCGCACCCAGATCGAGGGCTCGCTGGCAGTCGCCCAGGCGGTCGCCGCGTGCCGGCCGCAGGTGATCTGCGCCTACCCCATCTCCCCTCAGACGCACATCGTCGAAGGCCTGTCTGCGATCGTCAAGCGCGGTGAGCTGACCGGCTGCGAATACGTCAACGTCGAGAGCGAGTTCGCCGCGATGTCGGTGGCGATCGGCGCCTCGGCGGCCGGCGCGCGGTCCTACACCGCCACCGCCAGCCAAGGGCTGCTCTACATGGTCGAGGCGGTTTACAACGCGAGCGGCCTGGGTCTGCCGATCGTCATGACCGTTGCCAACCGGGCCATCGGCGCGCCGATCAACATCTGGAACGACCACACTGACTCGATGAGCCAGCGTGACTCCGGGTGGATCCAGCTGTATGCCGAGACCAACCAGGAGGCGGCGGACCTGCACGTCCAGGCCTTCCGGATCGCCGAGGAACTCTCGCTGCCGGTCATGGTCTGCATGGACGGCTTCATCCTCACCCACGCGGTCGAAGAGGTCGATGTGCCCGAGCAGGCCGATGTCGACCGGTTCCTGCCGCCGTTTGAACCGCGCCAGGTCCTCGACCCGGCGAACCCGGTCTCCATCGGCGCGATGGTCGGGCCCGAGGCATTCACCGAGGTGCGCTACCTCGCGCACGACCGGCAGATGCGCGCCCTTGAGCTCATCCCCCAGGTGGCCGCCGACTTCAAGGAGATCTTTGGCCGCGACTCCGGCGGGTTGGTGCACACCTATCTGCTCGATGACGCCGAGACCGTCGTCATCGCCCTCGGCTCGGTCCTCGGCACGATCAAGGACGTCGTCGACGAGCGTCGCGCTCGCGGCGAGAAGATCGGCGTCCTGGGCATCACGTCGTTCCGGCCGTTCCCGCTCAAGGCCGTTGAAGCGGCCATCGGCAACGCCAAGCGCTTCATCTGCCTGGAGAAGGCGTTCTCGGTCGGCATCGGTGGCATCGTCGCCTCCCACGTGCGGATGGCGATGTCCTCCCACCCGATCAAGAACTACACCGTCGTCGCTGGGCTGGGTGGTCGGCCGATCCTTAAGGGCTCTCTGCACGGGCTGCTCGACAAGGCGGTCACGGACTCCCTTGAGCCACTGACCTTCCTCGACCTGGACACCGATCTGGTCGAGCGCGAGCTCGCCCGCACCCGAGCCGGGGGCCGCTCCGGCCCGGCCGCCGAGAACATGCTCCGCGACCTGGGCGCCTCGCGCGTTCCGACGGCCTGAGCAGGAGAGACGCTGAGATGACGACGAACGACACGACCGTCGAGCAGGCCGGCTTCCACCACGGAATCGTTCCCGAGGTCCTGCACGAGGACCCGGCGAGCAAGCCGGTGAAGTTCTACCAGGTGGGCTCATTCGCGGTGGGCAACCGGTTGTTGCCCCTGGAGGTCCGCTCGGTCCAGTCCGACCCAAACCGCACGAACGCCCTCACCTCCGGCCACCGGGCCTGTCAAGGGTGCGGCGAGGCCCTCGGTGCCCGCTACGCCCTCGATGCGGCGATGGCCGCGGTCGACGGGCAACTCGTCGCGGTCAACGCGACCGGCTGCCTCGAGGTGTTCTCGACGCCCTACCCGGAAACCTCGTGGCGGGTCGCCTGGTTGCACTCGCTGTTCGGCAACGCTCCAGCGGTGGCATCCGGCGTCGCGGCGGCATACAAGGCGATGGGCCGCAGCGACGTGCGGGTGGTCGCGCAGGGTGGCGACGGTGGGACCGTCGACATCGGTTTCGGCTGCTTGTCCGGGATGTTCGAGCGCAACGACGACGTGCTCTACATCTGCTATGACAACGAGGCCTACATGAACACCGGCATCCAGCGCTCGGGGGCCACTCCCCCGGCCGCGCGGACCGCCACCACCCAGGCCGTCGGTGAAGATCCGGGCAACACGTTCGGCCAGGGCAAGGACCTGCCGCGGATCGCGATGGCCCACGAGATCCCCTATGTTGCAACGGCATCCGTCGCCGACCTGCGCGACCTCGAAGCCAAGGTCCGTCGGGCCATGTCGATGCGCGGCGCGCGCTACATCCACGTCATGGTGCCGTGTCCGCTCGGCTGGGGCACCGCCTCCAGCGAGACCCTCAGCGTCGCCCGACTGGCCACCCAGAGCGGGATCTTCCCGGTGTTCGAGGCGGAGTACGGCGAGGTCGTCGCGTCTTCACCGATCCGCCGCCAGGTGCCCGTCGAGGACTACCTCAAGGTGCAGAAGCGCTTTGCCCACCTCTTCGCGCCGACCAAGCGCCAGGACGTCATCGACCGCCTGCAGGCCCAGGCCGACCGCAACATCCGCCGCTACAACCTGCTGCCTACCGGCGCAGGGACGGAGGGAACCGTCTGATGGAAAAGCCCTTTGCCATCACCCTCAACCTCGGTTCGAGCCTGGCCAACCACACCGGGTCCTGGCGCACCGAGAAGCCGCTCTATGTCGACCTGTTGCCCCCGTGCAACCAGGCCTGCCCGGCTGGCGAGAACATCCAGCAGTGGCTGTTCCACGCCGAGGAGGGCAACTACGAGGCGGCCTGGCGGCAGTTGACTCAGGACAACCCGTTCCCGGCCATCATGGGCCGAGTCTGCTACCACCCGTGTCAGACCGCCTGCAACCGCGCTGAGGTCGACGAGGCTGTCGGCATCAACGCGGTCGAACGTTTCCTCGGCGACGAGGCCCTGACCAGGGGCTGGGCCTTTGAGCCCCCGGCTGCCGAAACCCTCTCGGGCAAGCGGGTCCTGGTCGTCGGGGCCGGCCCGTCGGGGCTGTCGGCGGCATACCACCTGCGCCGACTCGGGCACGACGTGACGGTGCGCGACGCGGGCCCGATGGCGGGCGGCATGATGCGCTTCGGGATCCCGTCCTACCGGCTCCCCCGCCCGATCCTGGACGCTGAGGTCAAGCGGATCACCGACATCGGTGTGAGCATCGAGCTCAACGCCAAGGTCACCGACCTCGAAGCCGCCCTCGCTGAGGGCTTCGACGCGATCTTCCTTGCGGTGGGCGCGCACATCGGCAAGCGGGCCTACATCCCGGCCGGTGAGTCCGCGAAGATCCTCGACGCGGTGACCTACCTGCACGACGTCGAGACCGAGGAAGAGAAGCCGATGCTCGGCCGCAAGGTCGTCGTCTACGGCGGCGGCAACACCGCCATCGACGCGGCCCGCACCGCCAAGCGCCTTGGCGCCGAAGAAGCGATCATCGTCTACCGGCGTAACCGCGACAAGATGCCCGCGCACGACTTTGAGGTCGAAGAGGCGCTCGAAGAAGGCATCATGCTCAAGTGGCTCTCGACGATCAAGCACGTCGACGAAGGCAAGATGCTCGTCGAGAAGATGGCTCTTGACGAGAGCGGATTCCCGCAGCCCACTGGTGAATTCGAGGAGCTTGAGGCTGACTCGCTCATCCTCGCGCTCGGCCAGGAGGCCGATCTCAGCTTCTTGGAGGGCGTCGAAGGCATCGCGGTGGAAGACGGCGTCGTCGCCGTCGACGGCTCGATGATGACCGGGCGCCGGGGCATCTTCGCCGGGGGCGACATGGTCCCGGCAGAGCGCACCGTCACCGTCGCGGTCGGCCACGGTAAGAAGGCGGCTCGACACATCGACGGGTTCCTCCGCGGCGCGGCATACAACCCGCCGGCCAAGCGCCCGGTGGCGACCTTCGAGAAGTTGACCACCTGGTACTACGCCGACGCCCCCCACCAACACCGCGAGCACCTCGAAGGTGCCCGGCGCTCGTCGACGTTCGACGAGGTCGTCCACGGACTGGACGAGGGCAATGCCAAGTTCGAGGCGCGCCGGTGCATGTCCTGCGGCAACTGCTTCGCCTGCGACAACTGCTTCGGGGTGTGCCCGGACAACGCGGTGAAGAAGGTCGACTTCGCCAAGGGCTATGCCATCGACTACGACTACTGCAAGGGCTGCGGGCTGTGTGTGGCCGAGTGCCCGTGCGGGTCGATCACCATGGTCCCGGAGGACTGAAGTCAACAAGGGTTGAAGACAACAAAGACCCGGTATGCCGGGTGGTCGCCTCGGGGGCGATCACCCGGCATCGCCGTCTCACCGCCCGTAGTCTCGTAATGCCCGCACGTGAGCCGACACCCCGGGGTCGAGGCCGAGCCCGAGCGCGAGATAGGTCGCCGTGAAATCGACGAGGCACATGAGGTCGGCGAACTGCTCCAACGGATGACCCGGTTCGGCCCGGTGCTGGCGCACCTTGACGCCCGCGTCCTGGGCTGCCGCCGCGACCGCATCGCCAAGTTCGTCTCCATCGGCGTCGGCATGCGCGGTCCAGGAGCCCGTCGGCCCGGTCAGCGCACCGCGCAACAGCACGAGGACCAGCCGTGGGTCGGGAGCACCATCGAGGAACGGGTCGCGGAAGATGTCGTCGACAGCCGCGGCCAGGTCCGTCTCCCGGGCGCCCTGACTGGTGAAGGGGCCGTCGAACAGCGCGACGATCTCCGAGGCCGCGCTGGGCAGCTCTCCGCTGGGCGCCGGGACGCGGGCCGTGCGCGCCAGCATGGTCGCCGCGCG
>MTKY01053994.1_pt1 | contig 38546 bp, 18 predicted proteins | sample 1042731 | NCBI WGS metagenome assembly MTKY01 (sample SAMN06212206, study PRJNA360538) | anaerobic digester metagenome | biome: Wastewater treatment plant; material: sludge; isolation source: anaerobic digester fed with sludge from wastewater treatment plant | place: Denmark: WWTP Soeholt ...
CTTTAAACGACTTTCGTCAAACGTCAACAGAACCTAGCAATCAAGGTGCTATGAAGCTTTGTCACAAACCAGTCAAACCATGATTTACGCGACCATGTCGTTAATCATGTGTCGGCGGCTGGCCCGATTATGACCTTTCCGTACACGCTCTCAGGCGGGGGCGTACATCGCTGGGGAATCTCGCCTGAAGCGCGGCGCTACACCGGATGGCGCGCGGACGGCGGTTTGGCGGTTTGGCGGGGCGGGGGTAAGTTGACTCGGCATGAGGCTTCTTATATAGTGGTAATGTATATAGCCATTCCACTCGACTATAGCAAAACATGAAAGCATGAGCGGATGTAGTATCATTAAACGAAATAGTACTACCTGAAGGAGAGTCTATGACCCCCATAGAAGTTACCCCCCAACTGGTCGAGGAGACCGCGCGAACCGTCCGCAACCACGGGACACGGATCCAGGATGCCCTCGACGCCGTGGATGCTGAGATCCGCAGTACAAGCCCTGACGTGTTCGCAGGCCACCGGGCCGACAATCTGCGAACCCGGTACGCGAGCACGCGTAACCGTCTGATGGAGTTCATGCCGCTGCTGCATGAGTTCGCGCAGAAGCTCGACCAGGCCGCGGTTGATTTCCGCACAGCGGACGAGACATCCGGCGAAGCGTTCTAGGTACCGCGAGCGCCCCGTTCTTACGAGAGATATTTCTTTCGAGGAGGTAGCACCCAATGGCGCATACGATTAAAGCCACCCCGCCCCAACTGCGGGCAAGCGCCAACGCGATTGACGCCAACGCGCAGGCCATTCAGCAGGAAGTGTCGGCGGTGCGCAGCGCGCTCGATCAGCTTCGCACCAGTTTCATCGGCAACCGCGCCTCGCGTTTCTATCAGCAGTTCGACCAGGCCTATTCAGACATGCAGCAGTGGGATGACATTGTCCGGTCGTTTGCGGAAGAAATGAGGATCGCAGCAAATCGCATCGAAGCGGCGGACAACAGCTGATAACCGGGGCGTGTTTCCCTATCCGAGGGCTTTCCGGGAAATCGCCGCGGCACAGGCCTTGTCGTCCGTAGGGTACGTTGACGACCAGGACCTCATCGCACTCGACATCTATGCAGTGGCCCTGTCTTGGCCACGCCTGATCGCGTCTCAGATGCTTCCTGCCATCCTGTGATCTGGCTGGCAGCGCCCGGTCAAAGTCACGTCGTTGGGTCGGCGTGCCGATGCATCCGTCGCGGCTGTGGCGACGGCACCCGCGAGGAAACATTGTCTTTGGGCCGATAGAGGGGTTTGCCATTCTTGACTGAGCCCACTGCGACCGATTCATTCAATCGGCCACCACGTATTCAGTTTGCGCCGGTCCATGGCGTGATCGAGATCCCTGCGCCAGCAGAGGATCCCGACGAATCCAACCGCAACCTGCTGCTTTCGCTGCTGCCCTTCACCGGCATCCTGATCATGGGCGGCTTCTACCTCTACATTGGCAGCCAATCGGGTCGCAGCGGCCTGTTCGCCCTGCCCATGTTGGCGATGGGTGTCGTCAGCGTGTTGACGAGCCTGCTGACCTACAGCTTTCAGAAGCGGGAGCAGCTCAAACGTCGGGTGCGGTCGCGCCGCAGCTACCACCGTCTGCTGAACCGGCGACAGGCGCGCCTGCAGGCCGCGCGCGATCTCCAACTGCATTACAGGCGCGTCAACTACCCTCCCCCCGCCGAATTGCTCGATCGCGTGCTCCAACAGGACCTGTCCCTGTGGAACCGCCGCCTTGAAGACGAGGATTTCTCCACCGTGCGGCTGGGGATGGGTCAAATGCCGTCCTCGGTCGAGGTGAGACTGCCTGACCCCGACCAGCAGGCGCAGGACCTGATCCGGGCGCTGGAGATCGGCTTCCGGTATCGCTCTGTCGAAGAGACATCGGTGACGGTCAACCTGCGCAACAGCGGGTCGCTCGGCATCTACGGTGCGCGTGCGGATGTGCTGGGCTTTGTGTACTCACTCGTCGCCCAGGCGGCGACCTTTCACGCCCCGGCGGATCTCGAGTTATACCTTTTCTCTTCTCCGCTGGGATACCGCTCTTGGCTGTGGACGCGATGGCTGCCGCACACCAGCGAAGATCACCAAGGCGGGTTTCCGACTTACATCGCCTACAATCCGCACGCTGCGCGCGCCCTAGTCGATCAGCTCGCGCAGCGCGTTGAGGCTCGCATGGGCCCCCCTGCCGGTGACTCACCCGCATTCGACCAGGCGCTGATCGTTGCCATCATTGACGATCCATCGAGCATTGAGAGCGAAGTCGCGTACCAGACCTTGCTCGAACAATCCGGCCCCCGTACGGGCGTGATCACCCTCTGCCTGGCGGATGAGATCCGTGCCGTTTCCGCGAGTTGCAGCGCGGTGGTGCGCGTGGAGCCGGATCGTTTCTTGGCCGAGTTCAAAGGGCCTGATGCTTTCCGTCTTGAAGGCAAGCCCGATATGATGACGCGGACTGAGGTCGAGAGACTGGCGCGTCATCTGGCAAATCTGCACCTGCCGCAGGTCGGCGACGCGCGCCGCATTCCGACTACCGTGGACTACCTGCAGATGTACCGGGCGCAGACTCTGGCCGACTTGCAGATTGAGCGCCGCTGGCAGCGGCCCGTCCTCAAAGGGGTGCTGCCGTTCCCGGTGCGGATCGGGAACACATCGTATACGACGCCGCTCAACTTCCACCTGGCCGAACAGGAGCACGGGCCGCACGGCCTGGTGGCCGGGACGACCGGCTCCGGCAAGAGCGAGCTGCTGCAAAGCATCGTCTGTGCGCTGGCGATGGAGCATCATCCGTACCTGATCAATTTCCTCTTGATTGACTACAAGGGGGGCAGCACCTTCAACCTATTCAAGGGTCTGCCCCACACCGTCGGCCTGATCACCAATCTGAACACGGACGAAGCGCTGCGCGCCTTGGAAGCCATCGAAAGCGAGAACCGCCGCCGCCAGACGTTTCTGGCGCGCCACAATGTCGCGGATATCAACGAGTATCACCGGGAGCTGGGCCGTTTCAACGGGCAGCTTCATCCGCAGTGGGAACCGCTGCCACACCTGTGCATCATCATTGACGAGTTTGCCGAGCTCAAAAGCGAGCTCCCGGGATTCCTCGACGAACTGGTTGCCACGGTACGCGTTGGGCGCTCGCTGGGGATGCACTTAGTCCTCGCGACGCAGCGCCCGATGGGCCACGTCACCGACGAAATGCAGGCGAATCTCCAGTTCCGCATTTGCCTCCGCGTGCAGAACCCGGAAGAAAGCCGCGAGATGCTCCGCCGCCCGGACGCCGCGTATCTGCCACATAACATCCCTGGCCGCGCGTTCTTCCAGGTGGGCACTATGATGGAGCAGTTCCAGTCCGCCTACGTGGGGATGGAGCACGCGGGTCGGGACGGCGACGAGGAACAGCACGCTGCCCCAGTCACCAACCTTGTGTACCAAGAGCAGACGGCGGCCTTCGCCGCCAGTGGCGATTCTCCGGGTGAGGGCGCACGCGCTCCGAACGGCAGCAGCGCCAAGGGAAGCAAATTCGCCGAGGTGCTGGTTGGGAGCATGAGCCGGTTGTTCCACGAGATGCAGCAGGAGAATCCGGCGCTGGCGCGGCCAAAGGATGTGCTCTTGCCGTCGCTGAGCAAAGAAATCGCGCTGCAGACGGTGCTGCACGCCGAGGCGTACGACTTCGGCGGGTGGAACCCGCGCACCAACTGGTGGGATTACGTCGCCAGTGACCGGGATCGGCGGCGCTGGCTGTGCGCCCCGATCGGCCTCATTGACCACCTCGCCAAGCGCGAACAGCCGCCGCTCCTCGCCAACCTGTTGGGCAGCGACAACCTCCACGGGCCGGGGGGGAACCTGTTGGTGGTCGGCGGTGCGGGTTCGGGCAAGACGACGCTGCTGCGAACGCTGGCGATGAGCCTGGCCCATCTCTATAGCCCCGCCGATGCGCAGATGTACGCGCTCAGCTTCGCCGGGCACGAACTCAATCTGCTCGAAGGCTTGCCCCACGTTGGGGCCGTCATTACAGGGGAGCAGCGTGAGCGCGTGCTGCGTCTGCTCCGATTCCTGCTAAAGACGCTCGACGACCGACGGCTGAGCTTTGCGCAGATGGGCGTGGACAACCTCGAGATGTACAATCACCGGCTGTCACAACTACGCCGCGCCAACGCGCCCCAGAACGCCACCTATCAAGAGATGGACTTCTACCCGGCCATCATCGTCCTGATTGACAACGTCGTGGAGTTTCAGAAGTCCTTCCCCGACGAGATGGATGAGCTGATGCAGTTGCTGCGCAACGGTCGCGCGGGGGGGATCCACTTCGCCGTAACTAGCTCGGCGCCCAACATCTCGCCGCAGATGACGAACCTCCTCGAACAGCGCATCGCTTTGCATCTCGTGGAGCGCACTGACTACAACGGCATCGTCGGCCGGTTGGACGGTCGCGAGCCAAGTTCCTCTCCGGGCAGTGGAATCCTGCGCCAAAGCCCGCCGCTGCACGTACAGATCGCCCTGCCAGGTCAGGGGAACACCGACGAAGAGCGCAACGAGCATATGCAGCGCGTGATCCAGGCGATGTCCGAGGCGTGGGGCGCGCGCGCGCGTCCCGCTGAGATCCAGGTGTTGCCCAAGAACCTGGCCCTCGATACGCCGCAAGGCCTTCTGCGTCAGATGCCGGTGCGCACGCCATCCGGGCCGAAGGCGGGTTTCGAGCGTATTCTGACGCCGCTTGGGCGCGAGAGCCTGACGCTCAAGACCAAGACGCTCGATTGGTTACAGGAAGGGCCTCATTTCCTGATCTCGGGTCCGGTCGCCAGCGGCAAATCCAGCCTGCTGCGCTCGCTGCTGCTGGGCGCCGCCTACCGCTATTCGCCCGGCGAGTTGTGGATGCTTCTCGTAGATTTCAGCCAGCGTAGCCTCCGGCCCCTGGCGCAGCTTCCGCATGTGACCGGCTACGCGGCCAGCGAAGACGATTTGTTTGAACAGCTCGCCCACTTCCAGGCCGAGCTGGACCGGCGCCGCGGGCAAGTCGAGCGGTTGCGCCAAACCTACGACGAAAGCCAACTGGACGGGGACGAAACCTACCGTTTTCCGCCGGTCGTTCTCGCCTTTGACGACTACGATCAGATCCCGGAGGCGATGGAGCGTTTCCCACTGATGCTGGACGAGATTGGACGTGGCATCCGGCGCAATACCGACCTCGGCTATCACCTGCTGCTCGCGGGCGAGTCCAGCAGCTTGTCTCGGCTGGTCACGCGTGACATCCTGCTGAGGCAGGTGTGCTTAATGCGCTGCGGCTTCAGCCTGATGACGGCTGACGCCGTTGACCTGCTGGGCGGTCGTGCGACGGCCGCCTTGCGCCGCGAGGATCACCCGGAAGGGCGCGGCTATTGGGTCTTGCGGGGGCGGCCTTCCCTTATCCAGTTCGCGCAGAGCCTCGAGCTGCCAGATCTGATTCAGGGCATCAAGTGCCAGTGGCAGGATGAGCCTCGCGCTGCCTGGCCTTGCCCGGTTCCACCGGAACAGATCGCCACAATGCGCGCCGGCGCGATCGTCGCCCCGGTGGTGTCCACGCGGGAGACAGTCTCCCTGGGCGGGATGCTGGACGACTTCCTAAGTCCGGAGCTGATTGAAGACTACCGGAACCAGAAACGGTCGCAGTGAGTGGGCTGCCATGTCGTACAGGGTGGCAGGCATGAAAAGGGAGACTCCCGGTCATGTCGCAGACGGTCATCACTCCAGCCGAAGTTTACGCAACGGCGGACCTGCTGGATCAGCGTGCGCGCCGCGTCCAGTACATCGTGGACGAGACCGCGGCGCTGATCAGGCGCATGGATGAGCTTGAATACCTGGAAGGGGACCGGGCCGACGCGCTCAGCGCCCGCTATCGCGGCTTACAGTATGCGATGGCCGAATGGTCCAACCAGTTTCGGCACTTCGCGGCCCTGCTGCGCAGTGCGGCTGCCGCCTTCGAAGAGGCTGACCGGGTAGATGGCGCCGGATTTGTGACTCCTGTGGCCGCCGTCCACCTGACGACCCCCCGAATCTACGCGGCGGATGGCGGGCTATTCGCGGGCGACGCGCAGGACGGCGCCTTGTATTGGTATGGGCCGCCGTCAAACAGCGGTCCCAACGTCATCTTCATCAACGGCATTCAAAGCGACCAGACCAGTCTCCACACCAACCTCAGTCTGATCGCGGGCAGCAGCAAATGGGGCGACCAGCGGATCGCGGCCATCTATAACGGCACGGCGGGCATCGGGATCGTGGGCGCGATCCAGGACAGCTGGCAGGGTATCAACGACCAGAGGCAGGCTGCGGGCGCTTTCCGCCTGGATGGACGGAACCCGGCGGTAGATGGGCTTATCGCGCAGGTGCGCCAGCACGTCGCCGCTCACGGTGAGGCGCCGCTGCAGTTGGTCGCGCACAGCCAGGGCGCGGCGATTACCTCGGCTGCACTGCAGGAGTTGAAGCGGCAGGGGGTTGATCTCAGCCGCGTGGAGGTCACGACCTTCGGCGGCTTCGGCGTCAGCTATCCGCAAGGACCTATCTACCATCACTACGTCTTCGCGGAAGACCCAGTGCCGCTTGCAGCGGTCGTCTCGGACGATATGCAGGCGCTGTTCAACCCCTATCGCCTCGCCACGAAGACCTGGGCCAGCGCCGCTTTCTTCGCCGATTTCGCCACGCCGCCAGAGGCAACCGTCGAGTCCTTTCAGCATGTAACTGTCATCCCGTGCCCGGACAAGACGGATTTCTTCGCGCACGACCTCGGCAACTACGTCAGCGCGGTCGGTCAGTTCGAGCAGGACGCGGCCCACGGTGATTGGGCGGGCCAGTTGAAGGAAGTCGTCGAGTTCGGGTTGGTGTATGACAACGCGGCGTGGATGGGCCAGCAGGCCGGTGGGGAGATCGCCAGGTGGTTCAGACCAGGGGGAAGCTGGTGATGTGGGTGGAATTCCAGGGCCCCGGCTTCACGATGGAAGTCCCAAGCGAATGGCGGGTGATGGCCTCACCACAGTTTCAGGCCATCTTCTTTTCGCCGCTTATCGGGCAAGACCCGCGGCGGGCTAACCTGACGGTCGCGCTTCAGGATGTGCCCGACGATACCACAGCGCGCGCGCTCGTGGATGTGCTGAACCGGATGCAGGCGGACTCCTATCCGGACTTCAGCGTTGTGTGTGAGACGGCCGATGCCGCAGGCGAAGTCTCGAAGATCCAGCGCACGCTGCGCTGGCGCAACCCATCCAGCGGAGAAACCGTCCTTCAGCACCAGGCGTGTCATGTGCGTGACGGCCTGGCCTGCATTCTGACCGGATCGCGCCCGGACGGCTTGCCGGACGACGTTGCGACCGGAGTCGACGGCGTGTTCCAGCGGATGCTCGCCTCGTTCGCGTTTCATGCCACACATGTGGGCCTTTAGTGGCCCTGGCGGGAGGTGCTTGCGGTGACGATTCTGGTCACCCCCGACAATTTGCGTACCACTGCCGCCGAAATTGAACGCTCTGCCCGCCGGCTTGAGAGCCTGGTCGGCGACACGACGCAGAACGTCGAGCGTGCGATTGCGAGCGCGTGGATCGAGGGCCACCGCGCCTCGAGTCTGATTGCCCGCTACCGTCGCGCACAGCCGACGATGGAGGTATGGCCCACTTACTTGCGGCAGTTCGCCGATCGGCTACGCGCCGCGGCGGATGCCTTTGACAGAGCCGATCAAATGACCGGATCGGGAACTCCCCAGTTCGCGCCGGCGGCTCAGCAGATACTGCTGAACTACCTGCGCGGCGCCAACGTCAGCGATTGGCCGATTGTGCCCCTGTTCCCCGGGCAGTGGGCTTCTATCCACGACGTTGTCGCCACGGGACGCTTCATGCAGGCGCTGTTCGGCAACGTCACCGAACCGGATGTGCTGGTCAACACCCTGCAGGAGATGCACTACGACGGCGCGGCGGATGTCGTGACGCTGTTGCAGCAGTCGCAAGGGCTGGACGCGCTGCCCGGCCTGCTGGGCAAGCTGGACGTCCATGGCATGGAGGCCGTGGATTTTCTAACCACCATCTACGAACGCGGCCTGAGCGTCGAAACGGTCTCCGACTGGGGGTTCAGCGAACTGGCGGAGAAGCTCGTCACTGCGAACCCCGTCGGCATGAAGGCGATGCTGTTCAACGCGGGCGTCCAGTTCGCCGGAGGCATGGCGATAGATGGGACGCATCTATGGCAGCATTGGTTGACGGGCGGTGACGCGTCGCTGGTCTCCTACCAGATCATGGACGACGGGATCAGCGCCTTCAGCGACGCATTGCAGGATGCCAACCTCAAGAACGTGTTCGAAGGTGTGGGCCGGGTCGCGACAGACATCTACGTCGAGCCGCTCATCAAGCAGTACCAGGAGACGTTCCGCGATCCTTCGGTGAGGAACATCATGGAATCCATCGTCCTCACGACGAACCCTCAATACGTGGGCATCTGGCTGATGGATCATCCCGAGCAGCGCCAGGAGCTGCTCACGGACGCGGCGGGGCTGTTGGGAGATACGCTAGACGTCGGCTCGGGGATCGCGCGCTTGGCTCCGGCCAGTGCACGGATGGGCAACTCGCTGATCATTGGGACGGAAGCACAGTTGATCGAATGGCTCCCCATCTCGGACAACACGCGCCAGCACCTCCTGAACTTCGCGTCTTTTCAGGCAGACGTCTCTGGCTCGTTTTCGGATTTCACGCTCCGGAATCCCTCCAGGACCGATGTGGATTGGGGTGACACGTTCCGCAATTCTGTGTCCAGCAGGATCTAGTTAGTGGGCGTGGACTGCCAGTGAGGGAAGACCATGCATAGCTTGACGGCAACACCCGCCGTGGTGACTCTGAGCCGGGAAGAACTTCTGTATTTGATGCAGATGCTCAAGATCCCGGCCCTGCCGGGCTTCTCCGTTCCGGCGCAGCCCGAGACACCCGATGATCTCCAGATCGCGGTCATGGCCGGGACCGAACGCGCCCTGCGCGCGCGCGGCTTTCTTCGCGTCGAAGACAGCCGGGCAACAGTCGAGAGCGCGCTCTTGGGAATCCTGGGTTTCTGCGCGCGGCCCGCGCGGGGCCTCATGCTGACGTGCGCCAAGACCGGCGGCGCGCCCCTGTCCGCGATCTACCTCCTTTCCGACGACCTGCGCGTCAAGCACGCCTCGGGCGATGGCTTGCATTCGTTCGCGCTGATGGAGAGCGATCGGGCCGTCGTGGATGATGTGCTGGCTCTCCTGAACTTGGCGTCGGCGCCGGGTGGGGAGGTCGAGGCATGGGAGTTCGAGATCACCGGCAGGGATCTGCTGGCCGCCGCCCTGACCCGCCTGAACACGGCGGAGTCAGGCGAGGCGACGCTCACCGCGCTCCTGAACCGGGGTGCCAGAGAGGACGAAGTGCGCCAGTTGGTTCAGATTATGCATCACGACGCGCTCGCCAGCGCGTTCGTGGGTGTCTGGCCGGGTGACGAGCCGGGCTTCGGCATCATCGAAACTGCCGCTGCGTGGTGGCTGCTGCTGCCGCTGGGTCGCGCAGGAAACTCTGTGCGCTACTGCGTGAGGGCGGCGGACAGTGGCACCGTGCGGGACCAAGTATTCAGGCTGGCGCAGCGCGTGCTGCGCGTGTGACGGGTTGAGGCCCAGGGCGCGCAGCACAGGGTTGATCTGCCGGCACGTGTCGCAGGGCGGCGAAAGCCCGCGTGCGGGAGGAATGTGGCCGACGCACGGTGGTCGTACCAGACGATATTCCTGCCTGGACAGTGCGCGTGCCCGGCTGAGAACCGCGGGCTCCCCAACCGAGGCCGGATTTCCGTCCGCAGGGCGCGAAAAGCGGGTTAACCGGCAGGCGAATCCCGGTCATGATGCCGAGAACGGTGCGATTCGAAGAATGTTTTTGGAACGGTAGCTGTTGTGCCAGATTCGAGAGTGTTGTATAGTAAGCCTCGCAGCTCACGGCCCGTTTCACCGGAGGAAATTGGTCGTCGGAAGGATGATCATTGGCTATGGACAAGGTGATTGAAGAAGCCAACCAGGCGCTGTTCGAGGGAAATCGCAAGCGCGTCCTGGAACTGCTGCCGAAATCCATCATTACGAAGTACATGGCGACGATGCCCGGTGACGCCGACGCGATTCGGGAAGTGGCTCAGACGTTGTGGTTGTACGCCAACGCACTCGACGCCGACGAAAACCTGAGCCCTGAGGATCAAAACATCAAGCAGCGCAGGAAGGCTAAGACCTCGGTCCAGGAAAACCGGGAGGCGTGGCGTATGGAGGTGCTGCGCAAAGTACGCACGCTGCGCGTGCCGCCCTACGCGGCGCTGGCTGGCGAGATCCTGGACGCGGAGCTGCGGTTCGCGCGCGAGCTAGAACAGCAGCCGCGCTGGCAGCGCTGGCTGCTCCGCTGGCAGCCCTACCTCCTTTGGCTCATTGGGCTGACGGTGCTGGGGAGTGGAATCGCGATCATCGTCAACGCGCTTTGAGTGGGCCACGGTTCAGGTGCCGTTGCCGCGCTCGGGCACCTCGACGACGTTGAGAGAGTATGGCTTATGGCAGAGATCAGTGTCTCCATCGGGTTGGCACGCGCGCCCGCGATCCAGGCGATGCTGGCTGCCGAGGAGCCGCTGCGCGACGGCGCGCATCAGCTCCTCGGCAGCCTGGGCGACAAGAGCGTCCTCGACACGGACCTGTGCCACTATCTTCTGTGGGTAGGACGGGTGATCCCCATTACGAGCGAGACGGGCACGCTGCTGGACCAAAATGTGCAGACCGGGGACATCGTAGCGGCCATTCGCGCCGATACCCCTAGCCAACCCGCGCCGGAGAGGAGCGCGCGCCGCGTCCTTGTTTGCAGCATTGAGGACAGCGGCCGACTCCTCGAGGTATCCAACGATTTTCCGCTGGTTGAGTTGTGGGGGGACCTGTTCCCCCTGCTGGGCGGGGAAAAACTGAGGGACGCGCCAGCAGATCAGTACGCGTTGTGGGCGGGCCGCGCGGTAGGCAGCTTGAGTTCTACCGTCGGGGAGCTCGGCATTGAGGACGGCAGCCTGATCGGCCTCACCCGGCTGGCTTACGCCACCACCAAAACCGCGCTTTTGCTGCAGCTCCCGGATGCTCAACAGGTCTTTTGGGTGGACCGCGCACCAGCCGTCATGGGACGCCACGATCAGAGCCATGAAAAGAAGGTTGATATTGATCTGACGGTGGTCTTGCAGCCCCGCCAGCAGCGGCGCGTTTCGCGCCTTCAGGCGATCCTCCACGAAACGAACGGGCAGTGGAGCATACAACTGCACCCACAGGCGCGCGCCCCGATGTTCGTGGACAGCCGTATCGTGAAGGCTGAGCCTGTGCTGCTGAATGAGGGCGACGTGTTATCGTTCGGGCCGCATCCAAACCGGCCCACACTACAATTGGTTGTTAGGTTCGAGTCGGACTGAGGTTGCATGGGGGGGACGGCGTTTCCATTGGGACACGACGGCAATCGCAGGGTCAGCGGGCCGAGCGGGATGATCGCGTCGGGAGAGGTTGTTGGCCGCTACACAATCAAACAAGGACTGACACGCCGTGGCGGGATGTCTCAGGTGTACTTGGCCTATGAGACCAGCCGCCCGCAGCACCAGGTCGCGCTCAAGCTGACGCCCACTGTGGCCCGCGACCAAGCGCTCTATCGTGATGTACTGCGCCGCGAAGTCGAGGCCCTCACCCGGCTCCGGCACCCCGGCATCGTGCGCATTCTTCCGCAGCGCATCCTGGAGCGGACGATATACCTGGCGCAGGCCAACTACCTGCCCGGCAAGCCCTACTACTTTGCGATGGAGTACCTGGATGGTCCGCCGCTGCAAGGCAAGGATCTCGCCCAGAGCTTTCCGCTAGAATGGCGGGCTGAGCTTTGTTACCAGCTGCTGATCATCGTCTACTTCATGCATAGCAGCGGTTACGCCCATGGGGATTTGAAGTTTGAGAACGTCATCCTGCGCACGGCGCCCGCACCGGACGAGATCCCGATGCCGGTCCTCGTGGACTTCGGGACGGTCATGCCAGTGGGCCAGCCTCCGACGCTGTTGGCCGCGTCGGTGAATTACGCGCCGCCGGAAGTGGTGCGAGCCTTGCGCCAGAGCCCGCCGGACACGTCCGCCATCACCCAACCGGAGAAGACTGACATCTGGGCGCTCGGCGCGATGTTCTACCAGTTGTTTACTGGGCGGCCGTTGGTTGCTTCTGCGGAGCCAGGCAAGGCAGCGGATGCGGTGGAGGCGCGCCAATGGGAAGCGCCGGGCGCCGTGAATCGGGAGCTGCCGCGCCAGCTTGGCGCGCTGATCGAGACGATTCTGCAACCCGAACCCAAGGCGCGTCCCACGGTGACGCAGATCCTCGCAGAATTCGAGGAGAACATCCCGGCGCTGCTGCCCCCGCGCGTGACGCGGAGCGCGCCGCCCGGACGATCGTTTTTCAGGCGCACGTGATGGATCCCAGCGGGAGTAGACGGCTCGGCTGGGAGCTTTCTACTCACCGCACGGTGGATCGAGTACCGCGCGGGCGTTCGGATTCGCGCGATGAGGGATGAGTACAGTTCAGGCCGCGTTTTTGCGGCTGGTGTCTGGTGGGTTTACGGGGAGGCTTAATGACAGCGCAATCACCGCTCAGTCAGGAACAAGTTGAGGTCAGCATACAGGAAGCGACGCGGCTGGTTCAAATCGGGCGCTACACGCAGGCCGTCGAGAGCCTTCAGCGGATCCAACAAGTGCTGCAGGATGAGGACTTCAACGGGGGCGTCGTGCCCGACGTGCTGCAAACCATTCGCGATCTGTTATCCGAGGCACGCAGTGCGCGTGCAGCCCTCATCGAGCAGGCCCGCGAATATCTTGATGCCAAACACCAGACCGAGTCGCGCGAACTGGCCGCTCTCGATCTGTCCGAGGCCAATGACTTCCTAAACCGCTGGAAGCAAGCCGTCGTCAACGAAGAAAACCAGGTGCCCGACGAGCCCGGCAACCTGCTGCCTATCTACCAGGCCAAGCTCCAGCGGTTAGAGATGCGCCAGCACCAGCAGAAGATCTACGAGCAAGTGCGCGAGCAGGTGGAAAGCGAGTGGCAGGAAGCGGAACGGTTGAGCCAGTTGGAGGAGGCGAACGTCGCCACCAGCGTGCTGCTCGAGTACTACGTGCGCGCGCACGGGTATGCGCGGGACATGGCGAGCAAATACCCCGATAACCCGCTGCTGGGGGCATTGGCCGAGAAGGCCGAAGCCCACTACGAGCTGATAGGTCGCCAGGAAGAGGCGATGACCACCGCCGTGATGGCGCACGAATTCGAGAAGACGTTCGAGTACATCGAGAAGGTGCGCGATCAGAACGTGTGGATCCAGGTGTTCGACGTTCGTGGCGAGTCACAGGGCAGGATGCCTGCCGAGCGGGCCTACGAATACGTCACTCAGCAGGCGCGTGAGTTCGCACATCAAAAGGCTGACGAGTACCTCGAAGAAGCGAAGCGGCACCTGGCAGATTACGCCCCGCGCGAGGCGCTGCGGATCTTGCAGCAGCGCAGCAAGTTCGACCGCTTCATGACGAGCGATGATCGCGAGCTGCTGAACCAGCTTGAGAGCGACGTGCGCAAGAAAGTGCAGGCGCTGGAGCGCGCCGAAGAGGTCGCCGAGACCGCACGCCTTCTCCTCAACACGCAGGACGCGCTCGCCGCCTGGAGCAAACTGCACGAGAGCCTATCGCAATACGAGGGCGCCCATGCTCTGGATCGGTTCCAGACAGTGCGCGAGGCAATTCTCCAGCAGGCCGAGCGCGAGCTTCAACAGGGGCAGGACGACGTCACAAGTCTCTTCGAGCGAGGACGATTGGCCGATGCCTCGTCGCGCGCGGCGCAGCTGATCGCCCGCTACAAGGATGTTGACCTCAGCCTGCTCAAACACGTCAAGGCGCTTGAGGTGCTCAAGCAGCAGGTAGACGAGCGTGTGAGCACCAAGCAGGCGATCCATGCCCGTCTCCAGGCCATCAGCCAGGAGGCGGTCAGCGATCTGCGGGCCGCCAGCAAGCAGCTCGAGCGCCTGCTGCACGAACACGCCGAATCCGGCCTGGTGCCGGAGGACGAGCTTTATGCGGACGTGCAGTCCAGTATCAACGTGCGGTTGGACGCGGTTGGCGAGCTCGACCGCTTGCAGCAGTTCCTCTCCAGCACCGACCTTGAGGCAGTGCGCAGCGCAATCGCTACCGCCCGGCGTCACGCTATTGAGCAGACGACCCACAGTCAGGCATTTGACCGGTTGGCCAATCGCCTCATTCTGCATGAGCAGTACCTCATGGCGCGCGAGTACAGGGACATGCACCGGTACGACAAGGCGCTCGACCTGCTCGACAGCCTGGCCAACAACCCGGACCTGGACGACCCTGACAAGCTGGAAGAGATCATCGCCCTCAGAGAACAAATCGAGGAGCGGTTTCGCGAGCGCGAGGACAATCAGCAGATCCTTGAACAGGCCGAGCACTTCCTACAGGAGGAACGCTACGACGGGGCGTGGTCCATCCTCGACACCTTCGAGGCCCTAACCTCCGAGGAACGACTCAAGGTCCGCAAGCTGCAAATGCAGGTCAAGAACGAGTGGCGCCGGCACGTGGATGCGCAGTTGCGGAGTCTGCGGATCGATCGCGAGTTCGACTTCAACTGGCTCAACGGGCTGCTGTCCGATCTTCAGCAGTTGGATGGTCAGCTCTATGACCGGTGGCAGCGCGATGTCGGGGTCTTCCGCTTGGCGCAGGAAGCGCGCCAGTATGAGGCGGCGAACCGCTACGCCGACGCTCTGGCGAAGTGGCAGGTCGTCTTGGAGTTGGCGGGCAGTGGGATGCGGACGTATATCGAAGAGCGCGTGTCGGTGCTTCAACGGCACGCCTTCCAGGCCGAGAAGAACGATATCGTTCAGCGGGCTAACACTGCACTGGGGGACCCGCACCAGATGCAGGCCGTGCTCGACGAACTGGTGGATTTCGAGCAGCGGCTCGCCGCGCTGGTCAACAACTCGCCGCTGTACGGCACCTGGCAGCTTGAGATCATCATGATCCGCGCGCAGTGCACGGCGGAAGCCGAAGTCAGCCGCGGCCATTTTCTCCGCACGCGCAATCTGGCAACCCGCCTTAGCAGTCAGGTGAGCGAAATCCCCGCCGAGCATCAGGCAGAAGCCCACACGTGGATCGAAGTTGCGCGCCGCGGGGACAAGATCGGCGAAGCACGCGTGCAGCTCGACGCGAGCTTGCGAACTGGGGCCAGCGTAGGTGCACTGATTGAGGCGATCCAGAAATGGGAGGCCGAGCGCGAGATGCATACAGCGCTCGTGTTCCTCAACAACTGGTATCAGGACCGCGTGCAGAAGGTCCGGCAGGAGTTGCAGCAGAAGGTACACAATCAACCGGTGCAGCCCGACAATCTGGAGTTTTTCGCCAAGCTGCTCATTCTCAACCCCACCGACGATCTTGGCTCGACCATACTGCACCAGATCGTGCGACTGCAGACCGCGCTGAGCAAAGACACACGGGAGATGGTCGAGAACCTGGCCGCGAGAACAGCTGTCGCCGGTGCCACCCAGGGCAAACGCCCGGCTGATGTGCTGGCGGACCAGACGGTCCGGCTCAAGACGCAGCACCGCTATCTTGAGACGCTGTACCGTACGGCGAGCTGGCTCGAGAGCACGGATATGCTGCCCGATCACGCACAGCGCGTCCGTGAGAACTGCGGTGCCAGCCGCGCCGAACTCGAACTGGCCATCAAAGACCTGGAGGCGATGACGTCGCTGGTGCTCGATTTCCAGGCTTATCTTGATGCACTGAGGCCCAGCAAGGATTGGCACCAGGAGCCGGACCGCGGGTACTGGACTGAGGCCATGAGCCAGTTGACCAGCCTGCAGGCCGAGGTCGCTCGAATACGTAACAATCTCCAACGGCACCCGGCGATTGACATGCTGCGGAGCGAGTTCGAGCAGAAGCAGCGGTCGTTCGATACGCTGACCCGGAACTTGCGCGAGATTTACAGGCGTGTCAGCGAATCGGCCTTTGACAGCGAACTGCTCCGCCTGGTGCAGGCAGTGGATGAAACTCTGCTGCGCCGGACGTTCTATTACGAATACGAGGTGCCCGACCACTATGAAGGACAGCGGCGCATGGTGACCGGCTGGGAGGAAGTCGTCAGCTTCATCGAAACCTCCATCCAGAAACTGAGCGTTGTGCTGGACTGGGCGCAGCCGTTTGGCCCGCCGCCAGACGTCACCGGACTGCCTGAAACACCGCCCGTCGCCATCATTAACTGGGCGGTTGAAAAGGACGACGCGCTCAAGGCGTGCCAGAGGGCGGAGTTCGACGAGGCGCGACGTATCATCCAGCAGGCGCAGGAGGATTCCACGCCCAACCGGCAGGTGCTCACCTTGCGGGAGGCGCTGGAGACGGCGCAGACTCCGCCGCGCGCCAACAACTCCCCGTCCACACGCTCGACGGCAGCGCTGCCCGTGAACGAACGGTATCATGAAGCGTTCAACCACGCGGGAACCCTGCGCGGACGACGCATCCTTGAGTGGATGCAGACGCAGGCGGATCGCTATCAGCGGATCTGTCAGGAGGCCGAAGCCGAACTGAAGCACGTGGACGATCTCGAGAAACAATGCGCCAACATGATTCGGGAGCTCGAGCGCGCGATGCAGAACGTCGCCGCGGAGCGGGAGCGGCGACGGGTACGGCGTGACAAGCTCGACAAAGCTTGCCAGAACGCCCACACGCAACTGGAAGCCTTCCGCAGGACCTATCCGCAGCATCCCTACCTCGTGGCTGAGGTGTGGGAGAATTCGTCTGTCTTTCGCACATGTCAGGGGCGATGACAATGTGGCCGGTTGATTTGGGGAGAGGCCGCATGGCTGAGCGCGTCGCCGTCCTGTCGGACATTCATTCCAATCATTTAGCCGCCGAAGCGGTGATCAAGCACGCCCGCCAGCGTGACGTCAGCCGCTTCTGGTGCCTGGGCGATATCGTCGGTCGCGGGCCGTGCCCCATCGAAACGGCGATGTTGATGCAGCACTGGTATAAGAAAAGCGACGCCAGCGATCGGCGTGGGTGGTTGGCCGGCAATCACGATTACCTCGTACTGGAAAAGGTGCGCACCATCTTCGTCAAGCCTTCCGACGGCGGGTTGGCTGACCTGGGGGGGAGTTCCGTGCTCGCGGCGACGATGGACCGGCACAATCGCATGCGATTGGCTCGGCGCGAAGCCTTGTGGGCATGGCTCGACACGCTGCCCTCGCACGCCGAGCCCCAGCCGGGTGTCTTCATAGCCCACGGCGCGTTCGTTTTCGACGCAGACAGCGGCGGGGCAAACGAGAACCATGCTCACTGGCGATATGTCCATGGGCTGCCGCAGGTCGGGGAGCAGGTCCAGGGTCTGAGAGGCACATACGGGGCGTCGTACCCGCGCGTGGTAATGAACGGCCATACCCACATTGCGAGGCTGGCCGTGGTGCCGCCGGGCGATCAGCCGCCGCGCGACCTGCCCGTCGAGCACGGTGTGAGAGTCTCGTTTCATCAGCTCGGGCAGGAGACAGTCTATGTAAATCCGGGCAGTGTCGGCTTCCCGCGCGGCGACGACACTTGCCCTACCTACGCGATCCTGACTCTTTTCGACGACGAGTCGCGGCTGGACGTGGAGTTCCACACGGTGAGCTACGACTGGCGCCCCTATTTTGAGGATGCGCCGGGCACTCCCGCGCCGGGGAACGCTAGCGACTTTCCTGCCCAGTTCCGCGATCAGATCAGGCGGTGTAATTGCGCGCTAGAGACGGAGGGGTAAGGAATATGCGACCGAAGGCAGTGGCCAAGTGGAGGATCTCACTACCCCTGATTGGCTTACTCCTGGCGATAGGGCTGAGTACGGTAGCACCGCCGAGGGCGTCAGCCGGGCAGCCGGTATCAGCCGCGCGCGCCCGCTACGACACGCTGAACATCACCTTTGCGATTGACACGTCGGGCAGCATGGATACGGCACTCAACGCGACCAATTGGAACGCCGTAGACGCTGGCGTCCGCCTGGAGCAGAAGTTCAGCGGTGCGTCGGAGTTTCCGCCGACCGACCCGGACAACAAGCGATTTGAGATGGTCGAGTTCATGATGAAATTCCTCGCTGACTTCACGCAGACCCAACGCGGGCGCGACTTGAGCATCTGGACGCGCGTCATCGGGTTTGACTCCGTGGTGCGTGCCGACCTGCCCGGTTGGGAAAGCTGGCAGCTTCTGAGCGCCAGCAACGCGATTGATCTCAAACCCCCGTCGCTTCCGCCGACCGACCGCCACAGCGATTTCGCCTCGCTCTTCTCCGCCATAAAATCCCTGCAGTCCAGCGCGCCGGGCGAGTCGCCTGGCACGAAGAACGTCGTGTTCATCGTCACCGACAGTACCCCGTGCGCGGATCCCGCGAATAACCAGTACTGCGCTTCGATCAACTGGGCGCGCGAACACCTTGAGCAGGTGCGCAGTCAGCGCGTTCCGAGCGGCGTCGAATTCCATCTCGTGACGATCACCGGCCGTGACGATCAGACCTATCGCGCTCTGGATCAGACATGGGCGCAGATCCTCGGCTCGGACGTGCTACATTATATTGAGACGGTGAACGAGCTGCCCGGCACGCTGATGGACGCGCTCGGCCTTGTGCTGTATGACACGCTGGGAGCGCGGCCCGGCATGGACGACGAGCCTTCGGAAGAGGAACACACGATCTCACCCCAGCAGGCGCTGGAGCGGGTCGGCATCTTCGAAATCACAAAGCGTGAGTTCAGCATCCCGCCGTACGTCAGTAGTATGAAGCTCACGACCTTCTCCCAGGATGTGACTCCTCCCGACACGACCCAACTGGAACCAGCCGCCGGCGGCGGTCCGCCCCAGATTCTCCCGTATTACGCGACGGCGGACATGGCCCTTGCCAGCTACGGCATTGTCACGCCGCCCCCCGGCACGTGGGAAGTCAACCAGTTTTTGAGGAACAACCGGATGCGCGCCTGGCTGATGTTCTATCCCGCAGTGGGGCGGCTCTCGGTGGAGCCCGCGGCGGATGGCGAGCTTCTGCAGTACGACACGATCCGGGTCAGATATGAAGTTCTCGACGAGAACGGCGTCGTCATCCCGCCGCAGTTCGGCTTCATGCCCCACTTCAATATCACTGTGGCGAACAGCCGCATGGAAGGATTTTCCTTCGAGAACATGCAGCCATTGGGCGGCGCGTTTGTGGGCGAATTCCTGGCGCTCGAAGACGGCCGTTACGACATCTCGGCCGAGGTAACCAGTGCGCCTAATTGGGATCAACGGATGGATTACGCCTATCTCAGCCCTGCCGACACGGTGTCCATTTCGGCCATCCCCGTCACCTGGGTGGCCGAGATGACCGGCGGGGATGCCGTTTACCAGCCTGGCCAGACGATCAGGGGCTTTCCGCGCGGGCTGCCGATGATGCTCGAAGTCTACGCGCAGGCGGGCGGCGACCGCATCGCGTGGCCGCAGGGCGCGGACGTCCGCCTGACCTTCGGCGTCCCGGAATCCGTCACGGATGGCAAAGTCTCTTGTCCCGAGCAGCGCGAGGTCCCGCCGGGGCAGTGGCAAAACACCACAACTCAGAGCCGGCAGTACACGACGATCTTTCCTCAGACAGGTCGCTGTGACGCCTCCCTGCTGGTGACCATGAACCGGTCGCTGCTCCCATTCGGGACCGAGACCTTTCGCGAGCCTCGCGTCGAGTATGACACCACGGCGATGCCCTGGCAGGTGCAGGTGGCGCATACCACACTCATCACGGTGCGGCTGGTCGGCCCGGACGGCATGGAGTTGGCGCCACAGAACGCGCAGGCGGGCGCTCCCGATTCCCAGACCACCTACCGGATGCTGAACCGGATCTGGCCGCCCATCCTGTTTGAGGGCGACAACCCGCTTCGCTGGGAGCCAGACTCGGTCATGGTGGAGGTTGTCTTCCGGGATGCGGAGACGAACGCACCGGTTGATCCTGTCCCGAGTGAGCCTATTCCTCTGCGCGTATCGCTGGAGCGTGACTTGGACGACCGCGCCACGCCCGAGATGCAGTTCACCAAGAGCGTGCAGGCGGGCTACTATGCCGCTGTCTTCTCCGACCTCGAGGCCGGGACTTACAACCTGACCGTCGAGCTGCTGCCCGACCAGCCGACCCTCGACGAGCGGGTCAACACCTACGACGCGAGCTTGCAGGCGCTGATCGAGCGCAACGCCAACCCAACTTTCCGCGCGATTCTCGAGGTCGAAGAGAATCGGCGGGCGGTGTGGCTGGAATATGGGTTGCTGACAGTCACGTTGCTGAGCGTGGCGTTGGTGGTCTTGCGCTCGGGGCGGTTCATCTGGAACACGGCTGCGCCGCTCTCCGGCGATTTGGTGATCTACAAGCAGGGCAAGGACGGCGCGGGCCCGAGAGAGGTCGTCTGGCGCAAATCGCTGCCGTCGCGGCGCAACCATCACACGTTTTCTGCGAGCGAACTGCCGCTGGCCTATCCTGGCGTGGACTCGCTCAAAGCGCGTACAAGGCGGTCGTTTCCCGTATCGCGGTCGAAGGGGGCGTATGTCACCCTGACCGTCAACGGCGATGTGAAGGTGCACGGTCTGGTCAAGTCCGGCCAGTGGCCGTCAACGCCGTTCTTCCGAGACGTGCAGGGGACGTTGTTCTTCCTGGGCAAAGACGTAGATATCGAGAAAATGCCAGATGCAAAGTAGCGTGCTGCCAACGCTATTGATCGGCCTGGGCGATTTTGGGCGGCAGGTCCTCGTCCAGGTGGCGACCAGCGTGCGAGAAGCGTACGGTCCGGCGGGCTTGGATGGCCTGTCGCTGATCGGGATGGACTTCGACGAGCCATCCGAGCCGGCGCCGTACGTCTACCAGTCGCTGTATGCCGATATCACCGACTGGATCGCGCAGGAGCATGTCCGCGCTCTGCCATCCATCACGGAATGGTTCGATGCGGCGCACTACATTCCCAATCTGTCGCCCCGGCTGCACAGCGCGGCGGCCAAGGAGGCGTTTCGCAGGGATCTGGCGACGTGCGATCGGCAGGTGGCGCGGCTGGTGTTCTTTCGCTACCTCACGTCCTCGTCTCACGATCTGCTGGCGTTGCTGGACGACGAATTTCTGCGCCTCAAAGGCTTGCGTAGTGAAGCGGAGGAGGAGATCAACATCTTCGTGCTGGGTGCGCTCAGCGAGGGAGCCATGGCCGGGCTGGTATGCGATATGGTGCATATCGCCAACCTGGCCGCGCGCGCCGCGTCCGTGACACCGCGCGTGACGCTGTATGCAGCGCTGCCATCTAGCCTGGAGACGGCAACGAGCGAGCGGTGCCAGGCGGAAGCGTATGCCACGCTTCGGGAGCTTGTGCGGCTTTCGGGCCGGGCGAACCCCTGGAAGGTCCACTCGCTCATTCGCTATCACACGGTCGAGAAGCGCCTGCACGAGAGCCGCTACGACCTGCTGATCGATTCGATGCAGATCTTCTCCGATCCGATCGCGGCGGATCCCTCCGCCATGCGCACCGAAATGAGCGCCTTGTGGGCAGACCTGCTGCTGCCACTCCTCGACAGCGTCTCAGGCGTCACCATCCGCCAGCACCTGGCAGCGAATCGCTCCGCGCGTGAGATGAGCGCACGCACGATGGCAATCCGAGAGGCGCGTGCGGGCAGCGCGGAACAAGATCTGTTCCTGGTCGGCACCCAAACGGTCGCGGCGGCGCGATTCCCGCGCCAGTACGTGACTGAACGCTGGACGCAGTGGCTGGCGCGCGACGCGGCTGTCGCCTGGCTGCAAGCTGAGGTTCACGAGAATGACTTGATCGCCATGCTGACCGATTGGGCAGCGCGGACCCAAGCCGACTCTGACGGGCAGGCGAACCCGTTGGTGGGGATTGACCTGCTGCTGGAGTGGCACAGGGCTGCTTCGAGCCAGGGGGCCGCTGGCGCAGTGCGCGCCCTGGCCAACAAGTCCGTCGGCGACGGGAAAAGTCTCCTCGACGCGTTCGGTTTGTGGCCAGCCCAGACCCACACCTCGTTGACGGGGCAGCTCAGCGGCGCAACGCCGTGGACATGGGAGCCAGAGCATCACACGGCGAGCCGCGTCGAGATCCAGGACTTGCGGCAGCTCCTCAGAGAGTCGCTCGAGACGCTGTTCGGCAATCTGGCCTTGTTGGAGCTTCAGGGGACTTTCTCGGGCGCGCTTGACGAGCGCCTGGAACGAAAGCGGCGAGATTTCGCCGTAGCGCTGCGCGCTTTCTGCGTGGACGGTTTGAAGCGGCACAAGATCAAGCTGATATTGGCGGCGCTGCGCCTGCTGGCAGACGCGGTAGGGCGGGCCCAAGTGCTATTGGAAGACGCGCAGCGCCGCAGCCTGAACGATCTCACGGTGAAGGTGGGCGGCATTCCGCAGCGGCTGGAGAACATCGGGCATCGCGAGACGAAAACGGGGTTGTTGAAGTGGTTCGGGGCGCACCAGGAGAGCACGTCCCGGGCCGAACTGCTAGATCTGGCGAAAGATATCACATACCGCCTGCGCACGATTGCCAGCCTGCGCGCGCTGGCTGCGTTCTGCGCGCGCATCCATGATGACGTGCGGCAGGTCGAGCAGCTAGTCGCGGATCAGTATACGTTGTTGGCCGAAGCCCCTGACGCCCTCCTGCGACAGGTCAACGCGCGCGCGGCTACCCACGACACGCTGACCGAGACTCAGCACCGGTTCTGGCTGTATGACGAAGAGTGGTGCGAGCAGCGGTACGAGGAGATGCTCGGCAGTCGCGCAGTTGAGACCGTGCTGGGCGCGCTCGAATGGGAACTCGAGGGGCCGCGGGAGTCTGTCCGCTTGAGGGCGTCTCTGGGCGCGTGGCCCTTCGACACGGCGCCGGGGCCAGAAGCTGCAGTGCAGCGGTTCCGGGTGTGGCATGAGCACGTTCAAAAGGTGGTTGAGCGCGAAGTGGCCCGTGTGGACGCCTGGACCTTCCTGCTGACAGCCGGGGACGCAGGCCGGATATGGCGACAGGTCGAACAGCGGCTCCAGTCATCACAGTTCGCGCTCACGTTTTCGTTGGAGCACGCGCTGCACAGCGTCCCGCTGCGGGGGCAGTACCTGTTCATGCCCCCCCCTCCTGCCAACGGGCGCGATCACCGCAGCGCGCTGCTCAAGACATTGCGCCTGAATCCGGGCGAAGAGATTCGCACTACTGCGCGCACGCAGTTGAGCCGCCTCTCCCTGACTGACCTACTGCCGCTCGAGACGATTCGCGCCTATCGCGAGATGGCGGTCGTCTACGAACATCAGCAGCGGTGTCATGTGCTGCCCGAAGAAGTCAACGCCAGCCGATGGGAAGGGCTAGTCGCCTGTCACTTCGGACTGCCAGGTTTCCGCTTCTTGAACACGGTAGTGATGTCGCTGCTGGATGCCGCGCGGGTCGAGTTGTTCCTCCTGGCCGAGGCGGCCGGCATCATAGGCGTGGATGCCAACCGCTACCTGCTGGTCCTGCCAGGGTGGGCGCGCCCCTGGATCTTGTCCAGCGTTTACGACGGGCGGCCGGCGCGCGCGGAGGCGCTGGCCCGTTTCTGCCTGCAGGGGGAGACGGGGATCGAGACGCGCGACGAAGGTGGCAGCGAGGCGACGATCCCGTTCAACGATATGCGCCTCTACCTCGACACGCTGCCCGAGGCCGATGACGACCCGGCGGAGCGCGGCGGGATTTCTGAGATCGTTAGCGCCCTCAGGTTGCTCGAGCGCTCGTCTTACCACGCCAGAGCGCAAGCGCTGGCCCGGCAGGTGCGCGCCATGGATCGCGCCGTGATGCGGTGGGAGAACGAGTTGAACAGTCCGACTGGCGCGCCGGTGGAGGAGCAGCAGATCCTCCGTCTCTTCATTGTACTGGGGTGCGGTATCCGCCGCCGGAATATTGAACTTGTCAACGAGATGATTTTGCAGATCTAGCCTGACTTGTGGACTGAGAATGGTGGTGCCAAATGCCGGGAACTTCACCTGTTTGCATCGAATTTGATCAAGACCAGTCGCATTTTCTGCACGCCGAGTATGAGGACTCCGAGACCAGTTACGTCGGCGAAGGCATCCTGGGCAACGTCCACAAGGGCACGGCGATTCTGGCGGCTGGGCACGAGCCGGTTGAGGTCGCGCTGAAAATCCCCAACGACGAAGACAAAGTGGCGGCGCTGGTCAACGAGCATCAGGTAATGGGGGACCTGCGCCGCCGGCTGCACGCGATGTCGGCCAATCCCGCGACGATTCCTCTGGTCGCCCTGGGTGAACGCGAGCCGGATCGCCAACGCGTGCTGGTGATGCCGTTCTACGACAACACCCTTTTGCTCTCCACCCAGGTGCGCGCACGGCTGGACCGCGGCGCAGCGATTGAGGCGGAGCACATCACGCTCCAGGCGGCAATTGATTTTTCGCACGTACTTACTGCGCTGCATACCATCCAGGCCCCCAGGACGTGCGTAGACCGCAAGCTGAAAGACTTCTTCCTCGTCGAAGAGGGTGGTTGGCACGTGGTGGTGATTGACTGGAACGTGCTGACCGACCTGACGCCCGAGTTTCTGGCGAGCGAGTTCCGCTTGCAGGGGCGCCTGTGGCACGAGCTCCTGCTCGAGACGGCTGGAGTGGTGCCGTTTCAGCCCTATGATGATCAGCGTTGGCAGAATGTCACGCGTGACGAGCGGGCTGAGGGGTGGGTGTCGCTTGGCCTGCGGTTGATCCTGGCGGCGGTGACCGGCACCACCGTGGATCGCCTGCAATCGGCCCAGACGACGGAAGTGGCGCTCATAGACCTCCGCGACGCGCTCATGCGCTGGCAGGCACTGTTGCTCAAGCCGGTTGAGGAGCTTGAGCCCCTGGAGGCGAACGTCGCGCGTCACTATGCAGCCGACGAACAAGCCCTCTTGGGCGACTTCGTCCCGCTGTCATCGCTTGAGGCGGTGGCCGTGCTGCGCGATCTGCTGTGGCGCAAGGATCCCACCCCGGCGCGGCTCGAGGCGCGCCAACAAGCCATCGCCGCCGTCCGTTCGCACACGGAAGCCGCGCATGAACGGATCGTGGATCTACTTCAGAAGGGCGAGACAGGTCGCGCCGAGCAGTTCGTACGGACTGAGCAAGAGGCGGCCCGGGCGCGCGAGGAGTATGTGCATTGGAGCCATCTCGAGCGTTGGACGGTCCTGTTTGGGCTGCTGCTCAAATCGCGCAACCGCGCCATCCGTGGGCTGCGTGAGGAGTTGATCGGCATCTGGCGTGAGTTGACGAGCGATCCATCCGAGGAGCGCCTGGCGCGGCTGCGGGATCTGTTGGGGGAGGCGTTAGCACGCTTGGATCAGGAACGCCTCACTGGCCGTGATAACGTGCCCGATGTCGCGGAGGTGACCGCCCTGGAGCAGATCGGGGCTGAGGTGGATGCGCGCCTCGAGGCGATTCGCTATCGTCAGGAGAAGGCGAACAGCGGGTCGCCGCAGTTGAGACGCCGGTTGGACCGAATTCTGGAGCTAGCCGTGCAGGCACATTACCTGGCGCCAGCTCACGTTCCCTTCGAGAAGACGCTGTTGTGCAGCTTGCTCGACGTTCGCGCTGAGCAGCGGCAGCTCGAAGCCCTCTCGCAGGTCGAGTACCAGATCACGCAGGTTGTTGGCGAGATCAAGGCAGCGCTGACGGCGCAGGACTTCCGGCGGGCGCACGCCGCCTATAGCTCGATCACCCTGGCGGGGGAGCGGCCGCGGGCGCTGCGCGAAGCGGTGCAGGATCAAGCCGCGCTGTTGGATGACATTGCGCGTTTCGGTCTATGGGCCAGTCCGGTCCACAACGGGGCGCCGTCGCTGACCAGCGTCCTGATCCGGGCGCAAGCCCTCGCCCAAAGCGAGGAGGCGCAGCGATTGGGCGTCGCCTGGATCCCGTCCGCGATTGCCGAGCAGCAGATCGCCCCCTCGCTGAGGCAGATCAAGAAGGCCGTGCTCTCTGGCCGTTGGGACGAGATGCGCGACACGGCGTACCGCTGCCATGCTTCACTGCCGGTCCGCGTCTTCCACGACATCTACGTGAATCGCGACCTGATCATGGGGCAGTACGCGGGACTGATCCAGCAAGCGTTGGCTCCGGAATACGCCATGCTTGACGAGCTTCTGACTGATTTTCACGCCCTGTGGCAGTTCTATCAGCGCTTTTTCAAAGCCCTGACCGGCTTCACCTTGAACGATCTGCGCGAGTTTAGCCAGCCTATCACCACAGCCGCCGGCGCCGCTGGCCCTAACAACCATCTCCAACAACTAGCCGATCAGCTCGCGCACATGAAACCTGTGCTCAACTGGTCAGGAGTAGGAGACCTGCTGCTCGAAGCCAACAGTCCGCAACTGAAAGGAAGGGTGGATGCCGACGTGCTAGACCTGCTCAAAGTCCAAGAGGAGACACTCGAGTCCCTGCGAACGTTCGTGGACAACGTCCAGCGGTTGGCTGCCGAGAACAGCCAGCGACTGGCCAAGGAGATGGAGTCAGCAGTGGCGCGGCGGCAGCAAGTTCTGGCCGAGCTCCAGGAACGCCAGCGGGCCGTGGATCAGGTTGAACGCCGCCTGCAATACGCGACGTTTCGTCTGAACCTGGCGCACATTCTGGATGCCGGGCGGCACGCCGTGGATGCCCTCGACTTTGACGAGGCGGCCCACCAGGCCGAAGAACTCGGCCGTCTCGAGGCGATGCTGGCTCAGTCCGGGGATCTCGGAGAGGACGGGAGGCGGATTGGGACCTTCAAGCAGCGTTGCGACGAGCTGGAGCAGCTAAACGCGGCATGGGAAAGGTACCGGAACCTTTCTGTGACGGCGCCAGCGCTTGCCGAGGCCAAAGCGGCGCTGCTCGCCAAGAACATTCCATATGCGTTGGAGGGATTCGTCGAGGGACAGACGTTCCAGTCGCTGCGGGCGAATTCGGTGGCGCGCGACCTGGCAAACCTGTACTGGACGGTACGCGAACAGAGTTTTCGCGACCAGATGCTGGACAGCGCCAGCCTGAAGCAAACCACCGATCAAGCCCTAGCAGACGTCTCTCAGATCTTCAGCGCAATCATACGCGACTTCACCGCGGGCAGGATGACCGAAGCGCGGCGGCAGCTCGATCGGCTCGACGACCACTTCCAGGCTAAGAACTCCATCGTCGGCGTGTTGATCCGCGAAGTCGCGCAGTTGTGGCGCAACCGCATCGCCGAACTCGATACGTTGGACCGCGTTCTGAGCGACGTCGAGACGCACTGCGCGTCCGCGGCGTATCCGGTGACCAGCCTGGCCGACGAGTTGTTTGAGGCGATGCAGAGCTGCCCGGCAGAGGTTTTCGCGCTGCGCTACCAGCGCTGGGCCCGTCTCCTCAAGCAGCTTGAGACGATTCAGCAAAAGAAAGTCAAGGAGCCGCCGAGCTACCTGGCATGGTATCAGGCCGCGCAGGCCAAACACCATCAGGGCGGAAGAATCTGGCACGAACACGCACAGGGAGAGCGGCGATGAGCCAGCAAGACAGACAATTTCGGGATGCGGAAAACGCCCCCGTTGTGCCCCGACACGAGGCAGCAGCACCTGCCAACCCCCCGTTGTTCCGGGCGAGCACGCTGGCGCCCGGTGGTCGGAGAGGATGGGCGTCCAGCGGTCCGGCGCTGTTGGGGCTGTGGGGCCTCGCCGGCGTCGCCGCGCTGCTGGCGGTGCTGGCGCTGCTTGTCGGGGCGGGCGTGATTCTTGGGGATGAGGATGACGGTGAGATCGAGCCCGCCGCCGGACTCGTGGCCACCGAGCCGGCGAACATTCCCACGCCGGAAACGCCGACCGCGAGCCCCTCGCCCAGCGCCGAGCCAACCCAGACACCCACGCCAGCGCCCACGCTCGCCGTCTGGATCACCCAGGCGGACCCGCAGCAGTATGCGTACGCGGGGACCGGCCAGGGCCTGGACCTGCTGATCTACGCCCCGAAACTGGCGGCGTCGGAACAGGCAAAGATCGCGATCGAGGTCGCGGACGAGGATGGCAGCGTGAGGCCGAGTGAGCTTACGTTGACGGGGGGCGCGCCGCAGAAGATCCTTTACGAACCGCAAGGTGACAGCGTGGGGCCGGTGGTGATCAACGCGGTGCAACATCAGGAGGGCGGCGAGAATCTGTTGCTCGCCTCCTATACGCTCGAAGTTCGCCGCGACACGTTGACGCTGGAGCCAAACGTGCCAAGCGTGACGCTCAACGCTGAACAGATGGAAGCGACGATTGAATTGGCCCTCACATCGCTGGACAAGGCGGCCTGCGAGCGCTCCTACCCGGTGAAGCTCTACCTTGATGACCTGGGCGAAGGGGTTCCACTACCGATTCTCTACGAGTTCGTGGAACCGGAAGCAGGGAGTCCCATGCGTGACTTCGCGCCAAACTCCCGCAGTCCGGTTTCCGTCAAGGTAGATCGCTTGCACCTCAAGGCTGGCCTCGCCGCCAATCGGACTGCCAACCTCGTGGCGTGTATCGAAAATCAGTGCGAAACCACCCACGCCACGATCGCGATCCAGTGGGATGTGACCGCGTGCGAGGCGACGGCAAAGAGCATGAGCAACCTCCGAGAACAGGCGACCAAGGATTCCCCGGTAGTGCAGTCCCTGAGTGGCTCAACGACCGTCCAGGCAGTTGGATATGTGATGGAGAATGACACTGAGGGATGGTACCGGGTCTTCGTGGGGGACGAGAGTGGGCAGGAGGGATGGATATCGCACACGCTGCTCACTTTCACGGATCCGACCTGCAGCAATGTGCTGCGGGGGATCGCGCCGACGCCCGAACCTGAGTCCCCGGCCTCTGCGCTGGAGGGCACACCGGCCAACCTAGCCGCGCCTGTTGAGGCTGGTCAGTCGGTGCCAGTGCCCGAGACGCCGATGCCAGGGCCGGAAGGGATGTAGGCGCACGGGGCGCTCCGCAGCGAAGAGCGTGATTGTGAGGCGAAAAGGGGTGATAGGGTCCGACACTGCATCACCTGTGACTCAGTGGGGTAGTTGTGAAGAGAACTGCCGGGCGGCGAACCGTCTGTTATTACCGGCCGCCCAGTGCATTTGTAAGATGGCTCGGTCACGTGTTTAATGATAGGCGGCAGCTCCGACCCGAGACCCACGCGTGGCGGAGGCCCCGCGCGCCACGCAAGCTACGAAAAGGCAGGCTCTTATGCTTGAATTTCGCTGGATTTCCTGCTTCCTGACCCGGCACGCGCTCGTTGTGGCGGTGGTGGCGCTTGGGCTCGCCCTGGCTCTGCAGCACGGCGGAGCGTGGGGTAGCAGTGGCGTGGCGCAGCCGGATCCGCAGGGCTTTCCCGCGGCCCCTTTGCTGCCGCGCGACCAGTCCCGCCAGACCAAGAGCATGCCCTACGCCGGCATGAACTTGCTCTTCATCGTGGACCAAAGCGGCAGTATGGGCGGTGTCCCATATGGGGGGCCAGCTGACTGGGCCAACGGGAACGATCCGGACGGGTTCCGGTTTGAAGGGCCGATTTACGCGTTGGACTGGTTGGACTCGTATGTCTCAACCCTGACACTCCCTCGTGGCCAGGAACCGCCGCTGATGAATATGGCGGTCCTCGCCTTCGGCACAAATGCCCGACTGATTCTGGATTGGACCGCGATCGGGCAGGACCAGAACAAAGCCAGTTGGCAAACTCTCAAAAGCGATATCGCGAGCGACATCTCGTATACCCGCTTCCGGCCAGATCCGTCACGGTCTGGCTACAACCTGGGCGACACCAACTTCCTGGACGCCTTTGCAACCGCCCGCTCGTTATTCCAACACGCACCGTCGCCCGCTGGCGGAAAGCATTACCTAAACGCGATCGTAATCCTGACCGACGGCGGCCCGTGCGCGCCACCGAACGCCTGTACCGTGGCGCAGGGGTTGGCGCACCTCAATGCGCTGGCCGGTGACGTCCGAAGTTACTTCCCAAGGCACGAGATCTACCTCGTGGGCATTGACTCTACGGACGGGTATTGGACGACCTATGCTGACGCCTGGGGCGACGTGGTGTGCGGCCCCGGGGCGACCTGCGATGCCAGTCATCTGCTGCGCGTTATCACTCTCAATGAGCTCGTCGCGCACTTCAACGAGATTCTGGTGGGGTTGGCCAACGAAGTGGTGCCGGGCTCGATTGGCAGCGCGGCCGTGCCAATCCCGCCTGGGGAGTTCTCCGTCCCCCCGTATCAACAACTGCTGCGACTCAACGTCTTCAAGACCAAACCCGGCCAACTCCCCGGCGGCGCCATCAATCTGTACCATGAAAACAACCTCGTGACGCCGTCGGTACTGAGCGGGCCGTCCGCGCCGATCGAACGCTACGAAGTCGAGGCTCCGGCGCCCGGTACCTGGCGGATTGACGTGCCTGACGCAGACGCCGTGAAGGCAGTCACCTTTGTCACCAACCTGATGGCGGTGGGGCTGCGGGGCGAAATCACGACCCCGCAGCCGGTCGAGTATCAGGCGGTTGATTTCAGGCTCGACGTCGTGGATCGCAACGACCAGACGATCGCGCGCTATCCCAACAACGAGTATCCGCTAACGTTTGAAGTCGCCGTCTACGATGCACGGGATCCGGACAAGGAGAACCGTCCGCAGATCGCGGCGCTCGTCGTCAGCGATGATCCCGCCGCACCCGACGCTTTCAGCTATACCGGCACGTGGCGGCCGATGGAAGCCGGCACGTACGAGGTGCGCGCCAGCGCCTTCTACACCGACTCCAACACGCAGCAGCCGGTTTACCTGTTCGAAGGGCTGTCGGCGGTGGATCCGCTGGTGGTCGGCGAGACGTTCTTCGAGCATCAAGGGATATCGAGTGCCGGCCAGCCAGTGACAAGCGTGCGCGAGAACGAAGATCTCACCCTCACCACGCTGGTCAAAGACAAGGCGACCGGCGCGGTCGTCGCGTGGGACACGTCGCATCTCGTGATGGAGCTTCAGGTGCTGAGCGCGAGCACGCAGACGCCAGTGATGCAGCCGCAGCATTTCAGCAGCGCCGCGATCCCCGGCGTGATCGAGGGTGCGATGCAGGTGGGTATCCCGGGCGACTACGTGTTTCTGACCCGCGCGGGCATGATGGACGATCAGCAGCAGTTTGTCCCGCTCGAGGACTTCGGCAGCGCTTTTCCGCTCACTGTGCGCCCGCTGCACCCGCTGGTGCTCGAGCTCATGGTCATCCCCGGGAATGAGGCGGTAGACGCGCAGCGCCCCGGCCCGTTCCCGCGCCCGTGGTCCAAGACGCCGGTCACCGTTCAGATCCAACTGCGCGATCAGATCACGGGGCAACTCGCCTCCCTACAATACGTGACAGGCGGCAGTGAAACGCTACCAACGCTCAAGCTCGAACATAACGGGCGGGTCGACGACCTGACGGACCGGTTGATGGAAAGTCTACCGGGGCGCTACGTGACAGTGTTGGATGACCTGGGGATGGGCGATTTCACCTTCTCCGCCCAGTCTCAAACACCGGCCGATCAGCTCGCCAACGGGGATTTCGTGTGGCAGGCGGCCAGCGCCCGGTTTGTTCAGGAACGCCGTCTGGCGCTGTTCATCCCGCTCGCCATCGGGATCGCGCTGGCGGTCCTCGGCTTGCTGATCGTCTCGACGGTCATGTATCGCCAGTTCGTGATCCGGCGGCGTGAAGCGCCTTTGCGAGGAACGCTCGATATTGTCGCGATTGACCCGGCGACGAATGAACCCGAGCTCTACGCAACGGTCGAGCTTACACACTACAGCCGCAACCGGCTGACGCTGGGCGAGGGGCAGCTCAAAGCGCCGCTGGAGTTGATCGAAATCTCGACACGCCGGGATTCTACCATCAGCGAGGAAGGCGCGCTCTACGTCGAGCGAGTGAAGGCTGGCGGGAAGCCGATTGCGGCCAATCTCCCCGTGCGGCTGGGCATTGGCGATGAGGTCTTCCTGCTGACGGATGATAATGGCGTGGAGTATTACGTCGCGAAGGACATGGCCGGGGTGCTCGGCTCCGGCTTGGTGGAAACGGTGATCAGTCTGGCGGAACTGTGATAGAGGGCGTGGCTCCGGTCACCAAGAGCGGCCGCGTACCTGCTTCGAGCGACGTCAGGCGGTGAAGATAGTTGGACAGAACGAGGCGGCTGTCCTGCCTGCCGATTTAGGAGCCCTTTCTTAAGGAGTGAATGCAATGGCAATATCCTCATTGGTGCTTGGCTTGGGAGGGTCCGGGGCGTGGACGGTCGCGCACGTCAAGAAGCAGCTTCTGGACAGCTACAACAACCAGCTTCCGCCGAATGTCGCGCTGGCAATATTCGACACGGCTGCGCAGCCGCTGAAGGATCTCGATCTGGTGGCGCCCATCGCCCCACAGGAATACACCCACATCGGCGGCGACGCCTTTGAGCTCGTCCGCAAAGTGGATGGGACGGACGAATACCCGCACATCAGCTCGTGGCTGCTGGCCCACGAGTACCTAAGTGAGCTTCCACGCGCCGTCTACAACCTGCATCACGGGGCGGGGCAGTTCCGCCAATTCGGACGGCTGGCGCTTTTCCGCAGCGTGATCACGCCGCACTCCCCAGTCGTGAGCATTCTCGACAATAAGCTAACGGCGATCGCTCGCATGACGCAGGGGAAACCGGCGATCAGCGTCTCAATCGTAGGCTCATTGGCGGGCGGCACGGGCGCCGGGCTGTTCCTCGATATTCCGCATCTTATTCGCCAGGTGGCCGACGCGCGCGGCGATATCGAGGTGACCTTGCGTGGCTTCTTCTACTTGCCGCAGGCGTTTCGCCGCACGCTCAACCGTCAGGATCTCCAGTTTGCCGAGCCGAGGGCGTTCGCCGCGCTGCGCGAGCTTGACCGCTTCCTGCTCAATCGGGATTATGAGTACGGATACCCGATGTACTACCACCCGCCGGGACAGGGTACCGATTCCACGCTGTGGCGTGCGAAAAATCAGGGCAAGCTTTACGATTTTGTGTATCTGCTGGACGGTGAGGGCCCTGCGCAGATCAATGCGCGCGAGTTGAAGGACGGTACCGCCGCGGTCGTGGCGGATGCGATCGTCAACTATGTGGACGAATCGTACGGCCGCTACCAGCAGCAGGATGTCGCCAACGTACCCCTCAAGATCCAGGAACGCCAAGACCGGGTCGGGCGGCGGGCGTTTATTGGGACGCTGGGCGCCTATTCGATTATTCTCCCCATCCAGCAGATGATCCGCCTGTGGTCGTACCGCCTCGGCGCAGACCTGATCGGGAGCCTTGTTCCCCCTGAACCGGGTATGACCGACGAGCACGGCCACATTCGCCAACTGGATCGCGACGCCAACCCCGAGCGCGAGCGGCAGTCACATTCCGCCGAGCTTGAACGCTTGATGACCTCTAACGCATCGGTGGTAGACCCGACCAGCGAGGATCAGAGCCGCGTCATCACACCCACACCTCTGTGGAGGCGCGTCCACAGCCTGTCCCTGGCCCGCCGCGACAACGAGAATCAACTCCTGCGGCAGCTTGAAGCATATACCGATCCCGACAGCTGGCTGCAAGCGCTGGCCATCCCCGGCCTCCAGGCGGACGCCGCGACGCGCCGTGTTATCGCGGAGACCAAAGCTGCCCTCGAAGACGATATCTTCGACCACGTGCAGCCGTCCGACAAGCGCAAGCCGAAGGGCAACCCTGTGGCGGATCTCCGCGAGATCTCCGAGCAGGCGGACCAATACCTGATCCGGCAGCTTGGCGTCCCGGCCGATGGCGGCGGGCGGCGCGGTGGGGCCTACGCCGAAGCGCTGCAGCGGTTCGCAGACCTCCAAGTGCAGCGTCTTCAGCAGTATCTGGCGGTCTACATCAGCAACACGCTCAACGGCATCGAGAGCCGCGACCGAGAACTCGCCAAAGAAGGCAAACTCGGCTGGCTGCTGCGCGTGATGGAGGAGATGCGCGACGCGTTTGGCAGCGTCTACGAGCTGCTGAGCCGTCTGCGCGAAGGGACAGTGGGCCGGCCTGCACACCGCCAGCGGGGCGCGGCCGTGGAAGAGGCGCTGAACGACGCGCTGCGCAAGATGCAGGCGCGCAGCGGCGACCGCTCGCGAATTGGTCGGGATCCGGCGTGCCAGGCCCAGGAGGATTTCCTGATCGAGGTGCAAAACTATGTGCGTTTCCACCGCACGCAGTTCGCGCGCGACGCCCTGGCCCTCACCACCGGGCGCATTCGCAACCTTCTGAACGGCGTGATCGCGCAGCTAGAGCAGTGGGGTGAGATCCTCGCAACCGACCTCAATAGCCTGTACAACGAGCTGTACGACGCGGGCCGTGCGGTTGAAGGTGAGCTTCAGCGAGCCGAGTCGGTCGCCAATCACCGCGTGATCAACGACAGCGCGTGGATGGAGGAGCGATACCAGCAGTATGTTGGAGACCAGCAGGCGCGTCCGCGGATCTTCGAGAGCTGGCAGTGGACGATGGTTCCCACGACCAATTCGAAGGGGCAGCCCGCGCTCACCCTGGAAGCCTCGCTCGGGGGCGAGGCGTTCCGTTCGGATCGGCGCGGGCGCTGGTCTGAGGCCAATCTGGCCGTGGTGGTCAACGCCTGCCGCGCCATTTTTGAGAAGGCCGTCGAGAACGAAAGCATCCTGCAGTACCTGATGCAAGGCGAATACGCCGACAACCCGGAAAGGCTCGGTCAGGAACTGGCTGAGAACGCCGGGTATCTGCTTGCGATGCACGAAGGCACCGACGTCGGCGGGCGGATCATGAGTAACACTCTGTTGGCACGCTACAACGAGGAGCACCCGGAAGAGACGGCCTTCTTACACGCGGTGTTGGCGGAACTGGTCGCGCAGCGCGGCGGAGGCGATATCACGATTCAGGACGATCCCGATCACCGTAACGCAAACTGTTCGGATCCGTTCCGGCTCACGCTCATCAGTACGGCTGAGCTGGTGCCCCTCCAAGAGATCAAAGCGTATCAGGACAGCATGATCCCCTACATGGCGCTGCCCTACAACGCGCGCCGCCGCCACCACATCTTCCCGGCTGAGGTCCACGCTGTGAAGTACGAGGAGCAGCTCCAGTCGCGCCTGGAGCAGAAGAAGCGCCTGCTTGAAGACCGGGTGATCCTGCTGCTCGAGAACGAGGATCGTTTTCGGGAATTCCTGGTGCTGCTCGCCCACAATGTCATCGTGTTTCGCGATAACCCCGATGGCGAGCACACAGAGTTCTTGTGGCTGCTGCAGGTGCCGCCGGAGCGTGGACAGAGCGTCCGGATCGAGAACCTGTGGCTTTCGGCGCCGACGCAGAGCACGACCCCGTCCTTCATCGACCCGATGATCACATACGTCATCCTCGAGCAGGACTATCGCACGCACAGTGGCCAGGGCTTCCACCGCGATCTTCCGTATCGCCACATCAGGCAGTACCTTCAGCAAGTGTATGTGAGCGATACGCAAAGCCGCGTCGAACGAGATGCGCTGGCGCTGTGCGTGAATCCCGCCGACCCGGAGGATGTCACCTACGACCAGGAGCTGCGCATCTGGCTGGAAGCGTTCATGCCCCCGTTGGACGAGGATGGCTACGAGATCCGCGACGACTGGACCGAGGACGACGACGCGGAATTCAAAGAAATGGCGACGTTCGTCGTGCGCCACGACGTGATCCGCGAGTTGGTAGACCGGCTGCGGCTCCAACTTCCCTACCTGCGCGCGGACGTGGAAGTGGCGCGCGAAGCGCTCCAGAGCCACCAGACGCACGATGAGGTGACCCGGGCGCGCGAAGAATATGACGTGTGCTCGGTTGCGGTGATCTGCCTGGAAGAAGAGCGCGAGCGTCTGCGCCATATCATCGAGGATCGCTACAACGCGAGGGTCGGCTACGGGCCCAGCTACGGGCGCCGCTGAGCGCCACGCAAGCGGGCCGAGACGGACCGCACGCGCTGATCCGGCATACTGGGCCGGTCGAGGCGCACCGCGCTCCGACCTGCCTTCTTCCTATACTTCTTGCCGCGCAACTGGTGGAGGGGAGATTGATTAGGATGTTTCCGCGTGAAAAACTTCGCTGGCTGATTCCCCTCGGGCTGATCCTCATCAATTCTGTCGTGGCGTTTCACGGCAGCGGAACTCTGCCGCCTGCTGGCGCCCAGGAGATCACACAGTCGGTCGAGGTGACGCTGAGCAGTCATGCCGCCAATGGCGACCCGAACACCGGGCTGCCGGTCCAGGCTGTCGGCCAGGATACGACGACCGTCTCGGTGCGGCTTACCGGGCTAGCGTGCCCGCAGGAGCGGCGCACGACTCCAGTGGATGTCGTCCTGGTGATGGACAAGTCGAGCTCGATGAACAGAATGACCGGCGACGGCCAGACCACAATGGACGCGGCCAAGAACGCCGCCGACGTCTTCCTGACGCGATTCAATCTGGCGGCGCCGGTCCTGCAAGAACGGGACCAGGTCGCGCTAGTCGCTTTTGGATCGGGCGCCGACGTCGTCGCCGGGCTGAGCAGCGCCGCCTACGAGGTCAGAGATGGTATCTGGCAGCTTGAGGCCACGGCTGGTCGGACGGACATTGATGCCGGTCTCGCGGCTGCGATTGGCATCCTCCAGAGCAGTGAAGCAAACTACGCAGGCGACGCCGTGCCTGTGGTCGTACTGCTGACTGACGGACGGTCGAACGACGATGAGGCGGCCATTGCCGAAGCTGAGCGCGCCCGACGCACGCTCCGAGCGCGCATTGTGGCGATTGGTTTCGGGATCGATCCCAACGACGATGCCTATGAAACGCTGGTGCAGATCGCGGGCACACCCAGCGACGTATTCATCGCCAACAGCGCCGGTGAGTTGACGGACGTGTATGACACCGTCGCGACCCTGATTCAACCGCGCGTCGCCGCAACGGATGTGCAAATCAGGTACATCGTAGACGCTCAGAATTTCGCCCTGATCCCGGATACGGCGTCGCGGAGTGGGGTGTCCACGACCAGCACCGTCACGTGGACCTACGACCGGCTCAACAGCGGCGACGAGACGACCTTCACGTTTGACGTGCGTGCGCTAAGCCCCGGTGAGGCCAACATCGGCACCGTCGAGGTAGATTACGTGCCGTGCGAGAGCGGCGCGCGCCGCACCGACAGCCTGCCTGGGCCGGCGCTGCACCTGCTCCAGCCGACTCCGTCTCCCTCCCCCACGGTCACGCCTTCGCCTACGGTCACGCCCACTCCGCCCGCGACGCCTACAGCGACCCCCGCCAGCCCGCTGCTGGCCGATACGGGAGCTGCCCCGTCGGAACCGGGCGTGACGGCGGACTTCTGCGCCGCCGGGTGGTGGGATTGGATCTCCTGGGTCGCGATCGCGCTCCTAGGCTTCCTCCTGCTGTGGTACGTCGTGCGCCGTCTGCGGGCCGGCAGCATGACGATGGCCGAGTTCCTGATCTGCTTTCTGCCCAAAGTGCTGCTGCTGGCGTGGCTGATCGTCCTGGCTTATCTCTTTCTGACGCCGGTGAGCGCGGAGTTCTGCACGGAGCCGGAGAGCGTCTACTTCTGGCGGATGAAGGGCGCCGAGCGCGGCATCTTCCTCACCCATGAGGACCTCCGCTCCGACCAACCCGCCCAACTGCTGGCCCTCAACGAGCAGGGCTGCGTTGGCTGCCACAATATCAGCGTCCAAGCGGGGTTGATCGCGGGCATCGAAGGCCCGGGCCGGGTGAGAGTCGCGAATTTCGACGGGGATCTGCTCGATCTACCTGAGAATATTGACGCCCAATACATCTCGTTTGCGCCGGATGGGCAGCATGCCGTCCTCTCGACCACCGACGCCGACCTCGTCATCCTCGACCTCGCGACGGGCGCCGTGACCCCCCTCAAGGGCGCGTCCGAGCCGGACATGGGCGAGCTGATGCCGTCGTGGAGCCCGGAGGGGGACGAGATCGCCTTCGTCCGCGCACCGATCGCCAACGTGGATTATGGCCTCGCGGTGACGCACCGCAGCGATATCTACGTGATTGACGCCGCCGGGGGTACGCCCCGCGTGGTGGACTCCATCGCCGGGTTGGGCGGCCTGAATTACTACCCCGCATTTTCACCGGACGGCGCGTGGATCGCGTTCACCCACCACGACGGAGAACAGGGCAACGCGTCGTCTTACTCCAGCCTGCAGGCCGATATCTGGCTGGCGGATCTCACGCAAGGGACCGCCGCGCCACTCCGCTTCAACCTGGAGGGGCACAGCGATTCGTGGCCGAGTTGGAACCATGATGGGACGAAGCTCGCGTTCAACACCACCCGCTTCGACCCGTCCTATGACATCGTGATCGTGGACGTCGCGGCGGACGGCGCGACCTCCAATCTCAGGAAGCTTCAGGGCGCCGCGGAGCCGGGCGTGTTTGAGCATTTGCCCTTCTGGGGGCCGCCCATTGAACAGGAGAGCCTGCTGAGTGTGTGGGGCGAACGCCTGCCCTGGCTGCTGCCGCTGCTGTTCCTGCTGCCGCTGCTGCTGCTGTGCGCCCTGCGCCGGCCCAAGCAGG
>MTKY01071674.1_pt1 | contig 38361 bp, 17 predicted proteins | sample 1042731 | NCBI WGS metagenome assembly MTKY01 (sample SAMN06212206, study PRJNA360538) | anaerobic digester metagenome | biome: Wastewater treatment plant; material: sludge; isolation source: anaerobic digester fed with sludge from wastewater treatment plant | place: Denmark: WWTP Soeholt ...
CACCCGCGCCAGGTGGACGCCGCCGCTTACGTCCGCCGCCTGCTGGAAGGCAGCGCCTTCGTCCGCCCGCACGATCCCCGCGACATTCAAGACGCCTACAGCCTGCGCTGCATTCCGCAAGTCCACGGAGCGGTGCGCGACACGGTGGCCTACGCGCGCTGGGCGCTGGAAATCGAGCTGAACGCCGTCACCGATAACCCGCTCATCTTCTTCGAGCCGGACGGGCATCCGGTGGTGCTCTCCGGCGGGAATTTCCACGCGGAGCCGGTGGGGCTGGCGTTGGATTACCTCAAGTTGGGGCTGACGGATTTGGGCAACATCAGCGAGCGGCGCGCGGCGCGGCTGGTCGATGAAGCGTTGAGCAACGGCTTGCCGCCGTTCCTCACGCGCCACGGTGGGCTGGAGAGCGGCTTCATGATTGCGCAGTACACGGCGGCGGCGCTGGCGTCGGAGAACAAGGTACTGGCGCACCCTTCGACTGCGGATACGATTCCCACGTCGGCCAACACCGAGGATCACGTGAGCATGGCGACCAACGCGGCGCACCACGCCCGCCAGGTGGTGGAGAACGTGGAGCGCATCATCGCCATCGAGCTGCTGGCGGCGGCGCAGGGCGTCGATTTCCGGCGCGTGCAGTTGGGCGTGTCCGCCCGTCTGGGACAGGGCACGGCGGCGGCCTACGCCGCGATCCGCGCGCGCGTCCCCTTCCTCGAACACGACGCGCCGCTCTCGCCGCTCATCGAAGCGGTTCACGACCTGGTGGCGAGCGGCGATCTGGTCGCGGCGGTAGATGGGGGATTGTAGGGCTGACAGGAGGCTGAGTGTTGGTCGAGATTTTATCTGTGAACGCCGGAGCGTTCCTGGGTGGAAAAGCTAGAGGAAATTCGCCTAACACCAAAGAATCGTACACGGATTTGACGGATTCTACGGGTTTTTTTTTGGAAAGAAATCCGTGTTTTCCGTGTTCATCCGTGTACCAAAATTGTAATATACTTTTGACGTAACTATTCAGGTGGGGCGCACTTTTACGCCGGCAATGACAGTAGGAAGCGCAAAAATTGCCGTTTTGGGTTCAGCTAAGTGCGTCCCACCTCAAGGCTGAATAGTATCTTTTGACTACTACAAGATTTGCGAGATTAGCGGTTTATGATGACTATACGAGCATTGGTAACAGGTGCAACCGGTTGCGTCGGCGCGAACATTGTCGAGGCGCTACTGGCGCGTGGATACGAGGTGCGGGCGTTGCGCCGCGCTTCGTCGAAGCTGGACGCGCTTTCCGGGCTGGCCCCCGACTACGCGATTGGCGACGTGATGGACGAGGCATCGTTGTGCGCGGCAATGGCCGGCTGCGAGCTGGTCTTCCACGCGGCGGCGGTCTCACAGTATTGGCGCAACAAGCCCGAGGCGATCTATGCGGCGAACGTCGAAGGGACGCGCAACGTGTTGCGGGCGGCGCGGGCGCAGGGCGTGCAGCGCGTCGTGTTCACCAGTTCGGTGGCGGTGTTGGGCGTCCCCACGGAGCGCGGGCAGTGGCTGGATGAGACCGTCACGTTCAATTTGCGCCCGGCGCAGTTCCACTACGGGCACAGCAAGGTGTTGGCCGAAGCAGAGGTGCAGCGCGCCGTGGCGGAGGGACTGGATGTAGTGATCGTCAATCCCGTGTCGGTGATCGGGCAACGCGACGTGTATTTCGTGGGCGGCGAAATCCTGCGGACGGCGAAACGCGGCCTGCTCGTCGCTGCGCCGCCGGGTGGGATGGGCGTCGTGTCGGCGCAGGCGACCGGCGAGGGGCATGTGTTGGCGGCGGAGCGTGGACGCACCGGCGAGCGGTACATCCTCAACGGGGAAAACGTCTCACACCGCGCGCTGATGGCGCTCGCGGCGAAGGTCACGGGCGGACGCGCGCCGTGGGTCACGATCCCGCGCGTGCTGATGACGCCGCTTGCCGCCCTGGTTGATCTGGCAAACCGTATCCGGCGCGCAGCCCCGATCGTGGATGGCAGCCAGTTGCACTTGAGCGCGCGCGATATGTACTTCGACGGCAGCAAAGCCGAACGCGAGCTGAGCTTCGTTGGTGGCTCAGCACAGGCATCGGTGGTGGAGGCCTGGAACTGGTATCGTGAGTATGGGCTATTGTAAAAGGAACGTGCCGATGTATCCTCCCTTGTCTGCCGTCTACCGTCTACCGTCTGCCGTCTACTGTCTACCGTCTACTGCCTACCGTCTACTTGCTCAACCGGAGCGCCGCAATGTATTTGAAATCCGACCGTGACCTGTACCGTCGCCGGCGACGCATCCCCTGGTTGCGCTTGTTGACGTTGCTCGCGTTGGTCGGAGTGGGCGTTTACGTCGTCAATACCGTGAGGGATATCATGCAGGAGCGGCCCGGCGGCGGCCCGGCGTATGCTCCCACGCCCATCCCATCGCCTACGCCCACGCCGTCGCCGGCCATCTACGTCGCCAGAGCAGAAGACGCCTACTGGGCTGGCGATGTGGAAACCGCTATCGATGCTTACCAGCGCGCGTTGGACATCGAGCCGAACCAGTTCGACTTGTACGTGGCGTTGTCGCGGCTGCTGACGTTCCAATCGGAACCTGAGCGCGGTCTGGATATGGCCCGCGAGGCGCTGCGCCGCCAGCCGGAGAACGCCCGCGCCTGGGCGGTGTTATGTCTGGCCTACGATTGGATCGGGATGCCGTTGGAGGCGGTGTCGGCGTGCCAAAAGGCGATTTCATTCGATCCCACATTACCGGAGGCGTATGCTTATCTGGCCGAAGCCTACATCGACACCGGAAACTGGTACGCCGCCAACAGCACGATCGCCACGGCGGTGGAATTGGGCGAGAACAACGTCGATGTGCTGCGCAATCGCGCCTACGTGCTGGAGACACAGGGGAATTACTACGGTGCGATTAGCGCGTATCGCGAGGCGCTGGTGGTTCACGATAAGCTGGTGCACCTGCACATGGCCATCGGCCGCAATGCCAACGCGCTGGGTAACTGGACGTTGGCCGTTCAGGCCTACACCGACGCTGTGGAGGCCGACCCCAATCACGTTCCGGCGCTCGCGCGTCTGGGACTGGTGCTCCTGCTTACCGGTGACTATAACAAGGCGGAGGCCAATCTCACCAAGGCGATCAAGCTCGATCCCACATTCGGCGACGCCTACGCCCATTTAGGGACGTTGTATTTTCAGCAGCGCAACTATGAGGACGCCATCGAGAACCTCAAACTTGCCGTCCGTTATGGCGAAGCGCGCTCCCGCAGGCGCACGGTTTCCCTGGTCATCACGATGGAGGATACCAATGCAGTCGACGCGGAGCCGGGGGGAACGGAAGTGGCGCGGGCCGAGTTTGCGCATCCATCCGATTTCGAAGCGCCACTGCGCGGGATGATTGCGGGCCATATGGTCGGCACAGACATCACGGGGCATGTCCGCTTCGACGTGATGAGTGGGCGGTACGCGATGGAGATGGAGGGATTGCCGCCCGCACCCGCCGGGAAGATCTACGTCGGTTGGTTTCTGCCGTTGCGTTCGTTGGAGCGTCAGCTCGTGCGCACCGAGGCGATTTTTCCAGCGCCCAATGGTCGTGTACAGGCTTCAGGGGATACCGGGCGGGTAGGCGGTCCGACCATTGAAACCTATTACACGCTGGCGCTGTCGTATTATCTTTTGGATCAGTGCAGCGAAGCGATGCCTTATATCGACGCCGCGTTGCGCATCGACCCTGAAGATGCGAACGCGCTCCAGACCCGGCAACTGTGCCGATAGTGAATGGCAAATGGCAAATGGCAAATGGTGAATCAGCGAATGGTGAATGGTGAATAACGTACACTCCGAAGTTCTCAGAAGCCCCAGGCATCAGCGGCTTTGGACTTACGTGCCGTATCTCTTGATGGCGCTCGGTGTGCTGTTCCTCTATCGCCGGTTGGTGGCCGGGTGGGTACTGGCTGGCGGCGATTTGCAGACGTACTTTTTCCCATATTGGACCGCCGCCGCCCGCGCTTTGCAGGCAGGACGATTGCCGTTGTGGAATCCCGATCTGTTCGCGGGCGCGCCGCTGCTCGCTAATTCTCAGGCAGGCGTTTTCTATCCTCTCAACTGGCCGTTGTGGCTCCTTTCTGGCTCCTCTTTGGCAGGGATGGCACGCTCGTTGCATTGGAGCGTGCTGCTGCACCTGAGTCTTGCTGCGCTGAACGCCGCCATTCTCGCGCGCTGTCTGGGGTTGAGGCCGTGGAGTGCGGCGCTGAGCGGCCTGCTGTACGCCGGAAGCGGTTATCTGGGCATCCACGTAGAGCATCTCAACCAGTTGCAGGGGTTGGCGTGGTTGCCGTTGCTATTTACGGTAGACGGTAGACGGTATACGGTAGACGGGGGGAGAGAGGGAGAGAGAGAGAGAGGGGGGTGGCCTGCGCCGGTGAGTGTTGGCGCGCTGGCGATGATTTTATTGGCGGGACATACGCAGATGGCGTTTATCGCGGTGGTGGGACTGGTGGTGTGGGTTGTGGGGCGCGAGTTGAATGGCAAATGGCAAATGGCAAATGGCGAATGGCAAATGGCAAATGGCAAATGGCGAATCGGAAAATCGGGCAACGAGCAACGCACGTCCAGCATCCAGCATCCAGCATCCAGTATTCAGTATCCCGTACCACCAAGCCAATCGACCCCCCTCCCCCGTCTACCGTCTACCATCTACCGTCTACTTTTCTCCCTCCTCCCCTTCATCATTGCCGGCTTGATCGCGGCGGCGCAACTGCTGCCAACGGTCGAACTGTCGCGCTATTCGATGCGCAGTGGGGGATTGCCCTGGCGAGAGGCGGTCTCCTTCTCCGTGCGGCCGTGGGAATTGCTGCGCGCGCTCGTCCCGCCGTATGTCATGCCGTTGTTGTTGCCCGAAACGGTGGCCTACATCGGCGTGGCAGGGATGGCGCTGGCGGCGTGGGGCGCTTGGCGCGCGCTGCGCAGCTGCCGGCCCTACAACCTGGCGCTGATTCTGCTGGGCGGCGTGGGCGTATTCTGTGCGTTGGGTGGCTACAATCCGCTCTACCTGGCGGCGGTGCGATTGGGCGTGCCGGGATTCGTGCATTTCCGCGCGCCGGTGCGCTTCCTGGCGCTGTACGTGCTGGCGGCCGCGTTGTTGGCGGGGATGGGCTTCGAAGCGCTATTTGTAAACACAGAGACACAGAGGACACAGAGAAAGTATGGTAAAAAACTCTGTGCTCTCCGTGTCTCTGTGGTGAAACTTGCCCCACTGCTGTTGACCAGTTTGATCTACGCGGAACTGCTATGGGCCGCCGAGCAGATGCCGCACGCCGCTGCGACGGCCCCGCGCGCTTACACCGATCTCCGTCCGGCGACGGCGCACCTTGTTGCGGCGGCGTCTGCGGCTGCGGAGCGAGGCGAGCCGGCGGGACGCTTCCTCAGCATCACGCCGACGCTCTTCGAAGCAGGCGACGAGGCCGACATCGAGGCTGTGTACGGCGCAGCGCTCTCTTCCGACGCGCTGTGGGCCTACGAAGTCGCCGTCAAACAGCGGGAGGTGCTGGCGCCCAACCTGCCGCTGGCTTTCCAGGTTCCCGCCGTAGATGGCTACGACGGCGGCCTGCTTCCCCTGCGCCACTACGTCGCGTTCTCGCGGCTCTTCCTGCCCGCAGGGACGCTCGATGGCCGCCTGCGCGAAAATCTGACGACGATTCCCGAAGGCCGCTGGCTTTCGCTGCTCGGCGTGCGCTTCTTGATGACCGACAAGACCGGCGACCTTTGGGTGGATGGTGTTTTTTACGATCGCCAGTTTCAACCGCACCTGGAGGTCGGAGAGACGCTCACGCTTGCCTGGTTGCCGGATGATTTCGCCGCGGACACACTCGGCTGGCTGTACGCGGGAGCGGGGGAGGTGCGGGTCACGTCTGCGGATGGCGCCACACGCGCATTTTCCTTGCCGGCGCAGGAAACCGCGGACGTCGCCTATCGTCTGCCGTTGGACGTAGCGACGACGCTGACGGCGCTCACCGTGCGGGCGACCTCCGGCGGCCTGACGTTGACCGGCGCCAGTCTCATCGATGGGCGTACTGGTGCGTTCTATCCCCTGGTGCTCTCCGAGCACTTCCGATTGGCCCATTCCGGCGATGTGAAGATTTATGAGAACCTGCGTGTACTGCCGCGTGCTTTCCTGACGCGCGACGTGCACTGCGCCGCCTCAGACGATGCAGTGCTGGATGCGATGCACGACCCCGCCTTCGGCCCGGCAACGCAGGCTGTTGTCACTGGCTGCGTGGAATGGCAGCGGGAGACGCCACAGGCGGAGCTGTCCGGTTCTGTAACGGTGGTGGCATATACGCCAGAGCGCGTGGTTGTGGACGTGGTCACCGCCGCACCGGCGTTCGTCATCCTGGCAGATGCGTGGTATCCGGGATGGCAGGCGACGCTTCAGCCACTCGACGCGGGGGACGGGAGGGTTGCACAGGCAGAGGTGCTGCGCACCGACTTGCTTTTCCGTGGCGTGCGTGTAGAGCCGGGCATCTGGCGGCTCACTTTCACCTACCGCTCGAAGTGGTTGGCTGTAGGGATTGGTTTGAGTATATCGGGAGTAATGACACTGATATTTTACACTTATTTTATTTGTGTTCTTGCTCGTAAAAGGATATAATTGGGTAGACAAATCTGATTTGTAAGTTGCCGTGCAATTTGCCATTAACATGATGCGAATCGCACTGCTGGTTAACATTTCTCAAACATTAACCAAACGTTTATCATTAAGGTGACTTTACGAAGCCCTTTCATGCTATAATTAGGCAGTAACATAGATATCGAGGTGGACATGGGCGCAAAGATTCTTTATATCGAAGACAACCCTGGAAATCGGACGTTAGTGCAACGCATTCTCCTGGTTGAAGACTATGACGTTTTCGAGGCTGAGGATGGACCGACAGGCATCGAGATTGCCCTGCGCGAGAAGCCGGATCTCATTCTCATGGATATGAACTTGCCTGATATTGACGGCTATGAGCTGACACGCCGCATGCGGGCGATTCCAGAACTGGCACACATCCCTATCATCGCGATGACGGCGAATGTGATGCAGGGCGACCGCGAGAAGACACTGGCGGCCGGGTGCAGTGGTTATATTCCCAAGCCAATTGATGTTGATGAGCTTCCGAATCAAGTAGCACGTTTCCTCAAGATAAAAGGAGCTTAGTCTGCCGACTGAGCCTCAGGGAAATACACTATGAAGTGGAAACCTATCCCTCCCTCGAACGCTGTCATCCTGATCGTTGAGGATAATCTCAACAACTTTATTTTGATGACGCGTTTGCTGGCTTTCCTGGGTGTCAAGAAATGTGAATGGAAGGCCTCGGGGTGGAAGGTACTCGAATTTGCCGAGACGTTGGGGAATATCGATCTAATCTTGATGGACATTGCCTTGCCCGATGCGGACGGTTTTGAATCTCTGGCTTCGTTACGTTCGCATCCCCGTTTTCAAGCAGTGCCGATTGTGGCAGTGACGGCCGATGTATCGTTGCAGAATGTGGCCCGTGCACGTGAAGCTGGATTCAATGGTTTCATCGGCAAACCTTTGGACCCCGATCGCTTCCCTGAGCAAGTCCGGCGGGTCTTGCAGGGTGAGGAGGTATGGGAACGGGAATAAATGCCGGTGTTCAGGCCCCACGAGAACCACGTTCGATCCCAACGACGGGAATGCGCGGAGGACTGGGGCGAACCCTGCTGACTGCCTTTCTCCTTCTAACAATCCTTCCGTTAGCCCTAATCGGCGGCTATGCGGCACAGAACAACCGCGACAGCCTCCAAAAAGAAGTCAAAAGCAAACTGCAAGCCGTAGCGACCCTGAAGGGCGAGGAACTTCGTCAATGGCTTGCCTATAATCACCAGCAGTTGCTGTTTTCTGCTCTTGAAGAAGATGATGACTCTGATACCGGGCGTGATGTCTGGTGGGCGACCGTCAGCAATCAACAGCCCGATGTAATCGGCGCGGTGCTGGTCGATTCAAATGGACAGCCGCTGTGGACAGTAGGTCGCTGCCAGGGCGCTTCCTCGACGACCGCAGTAGCTTCCGTCTTGTCGCCCGCGCTTTCATCAGAGAGAAGCCAGGCTTTTCCCCAGGGACAGTTCATTCTGTCGCGCACCGATTCCAATTTGTGGTTATTGGTGGGGAAACCCGAGTCGCAAACGTTAGTTTTCTGTTTGAGCGGCGCGGGGATGGCGCGTCTAATTCAGTACGATGTCCTGCTCGATGAGGCGCTCATCGGCAAGACCGGGAAAGTTTACCTGATCTTTCAATCATGGGTATGGCCTGGCGGCGAAGACGCGACCATGCTGGTCAAGGACAGTGTGCCGCCGCGTCTGGCAGGGGATGGTGTCTATGTGAATCACCTGGGTGTGCCGGTGGTCGGCGCGTATTACCACGTGACCGATTATGGCATCGGCGTGCTGGTCGAACAGGCGCAATCCGAGACTCTGGAGTCCACCAATCGTATCGCGGCAACGTTGATTGCCCTGGTGTTGGCCGTGGCCCTGGTGACGACCCTCATCTCGGCGTTCGTCATCCGCCAGATCACACGCCCGGTCATTCGGCTCACCGAATCGGCGGTGGCGATGGCCGAAGGCGATCTGGCCCAGCATCTCGAAGTGACGTCGCGCGACGAAATCGGTATCTTGACCTACGTGTTCAATGACATGGCGGCCGACCTGAAGTCGCTCTACGAGGAACTGGAGGAAAAGGTAGCCGAACGGACCAAGCGGTTGCAGCAGGCCAACTACCAGATTCAGCGCCGCGCCCTGCACCTGCAGGCCAGTCAAGATGTCGGACAGGCGATCACCTCGGTACGCGACCCGGTGTTGCTCCTTAACCAGGTGGCGGATCTGCTTCGCGAGTGTTTCGTCTACGCGTCGGTGGCGATCTACATCGTGGAACCCGGCGGCGGCGAAATTCGCTTGCGTGCGTCAAGTCCGGCGATGCGCAATGAAGCTGTTACCGATGCTACCGATCAAGGCGGCTGGAGCGAGCGCGTGTATGCCGGTGATGGATCCATCATCGAGCGCGCCGTTCGCAAGCGCAAACCGCAGGTCGATCAACACCAGACGGATGATGCTGTGGAATGGTATCGCCGCACGTTGAGCCGGGTGGCGATCCCCTTGCGAATGGAGGAGCGCATTTCCGGCGTGCTGGCGGTGTTGAGCACCGAGCGCGAGGGCATTCAGGAGGACGAGTTGGAAATCCTGGAACTACTCGCCGGGCAGGTCGCCATCGCGCTGGAAAACGCCAGGGCCTATGAACGTGAACGCCTGGCGGCGCAGCGATTGGAAGAGGCGGAGGTCTTCAAGGGGCGTTTTCTGGCGAACATGTCGCACGCTTTGCGTGAGCCGCTCAATACGATCATCGGCTTTTCGCGGTTGATGATCAAAGGCATCGACGGCGCCCTGACGCCGCAGCAAACTCAGGACCTTGAGCGCATCTACGACGACGGACAGCGGCTGTTGTTCCTGATCAATGATATCCTGGCGATTTCGCAGATTCAGGCCGGGATGATGGAACTGCGTTTGCAGGAAGTGACGTTGCAGGGGATTGTCGATGGGATGATGCCCACCGCAAGTGCCCTGGTGCGGGGCAAGGACATCGACCTGGTGCAGGATATACCGCAAGACCTGCCGGTGTTGAATGCCGATCCGGCGCGGTTGCGGCACGTGCTCGTGCATCTCTTCAACAACGCGGCGAAGTTTACGGAGCGCGGTACGATCGCTATCAAAGCGTGGTGTAATGAAGACCTGGTCTACGTCAGCGTGAGCGACACGGGCGTGGGTATCCCACCGGAGGACTTCGAGCGGCTGTTCGTCCGCTTCGAGAAGGGCGTGGCGCTGACGCCGTTGGATAAAGAAGGCCGGTGGCAAGCGGGCCTGGGTTTGGGACTGGCGTTGAGCAAGGAGTTCATCGAAATGCACGGTGGTCAGATGTGGGTCACAAGCGAAGTGGGCAAGGGCAGCACATTTACCTTTTGCATACCATGCTGCCACTCGAACACTCCGGCTAGCGAAGGATGACGTTCGTCGCACGGGAGAAAGGCATGAAGAAGGAAGAAATCTCGAGCCAAGAGACGATTGAAATATTGGAGCAGATGCTACCGTGGCGACAGAGTCTGTTTGAGCGTCTTCTGCGCGTGGCGGCAATTGCCGGTTTGCCGCTCGCGCTGCTCGGTGTGTACTATGCTTTTGCTATCGAACAAGCCAGCTATCTGATTCTGGTGCTGCTATGCTATTTACTTGTCGTTGTAAGCGCCTTTTTCCCGCGTATTCCCTATGTCTGGCGCGTGTGGGGACTGCTCGGTGCGTTGATCGTCCTGGGGATGGCCGATTTGTGGTTCAACGGTTGGGGCGAGGATGGTCGGATCTATCTCATAACGGCCATTCTCTTCGCCACCCTATTCCTGGGTGGGCGTCACAGTCTGGCAGTGCTGATAATTTCTGTGGTTATTGTGGCGTTATTTGCCGCATTGGTTGGTTTAGGCGTCACCATGCCGCGGCCGTCCCTGGGCCTCTCTGCTCCGCTAACGACGTTGGCCAGTGGGGCGATTACTTTCACTGCCTGTGCGACAGCCTTGTTTGCCTCCTTCAACAACCTTCTTCCACGCATCTTTGCCAGTCTGCAGCGCAGTGCGCAGCTCTCCACCGATTTGGAAGCGCGCCAGCAAGAACTGGCAGAGCGGATGCGCGTGCTGCAAGACGCGAACCTGAGTTTGCAGCGTCATGCGATGTACATGGATGCCGCCGTACAGGTGACGCGCGCTCTGATGCAGCATTTCGCCGTCGAACCGCTCCTGGAGCAGGCTGTACAGCTTATCAGTCGCCACTTTGACTTCCCGCACGTAGCGATTTTCTTGCCGGATGCAACCGGCAAATCGCTCGTGTTGCGTGCGGCTTCTTCGCCCGGCGGGCGCAAGCTGGTCACCAAGGGGTATCGTCTCAAGCGCGCCACCGAGAGCGTTCTGGTGCGCGTCTTTGAAACGCGCCAATCCTACATCGCCCGGGCAACGGGTGAAACGGTGAATGCCGGCCTTGATGCCGCCCATTTGACGCAGACTGGCCTATCGGCGGCGCGGTCGGCGGCGCTGCTGCCTTTGGTACTCGCCGACGAGATTTTGGGTGTCCTCGACATCCACAACGCTGAGGACATGGCCTTTGATCAGGATACCCTGCGTATTCTGGAAGGCGTGGCCTGGCAGGTGGCCGTGGCGCTCGATAACGCGCGGCGTTTGAGCGCCGAAGATGCTGTCCTGGAGTCGGCGAATCCCTTCTTCCGCTTGACGCAGCATTTGGGTACAGCGCATACCGAAGCGGAGGTCTACATCGCGATATTGGAGCTTGTCCAGGGACTGCATCCAGGGCGCGCCTACATCGTGCAGAAAGTCGATGCTGCGTATCTCGTGACCGATCTGCGGGAGGCCGCGTTGAATGTCCAACGCATTGCCGAGGGTGACGCGGCGGAAAATTTCGGCGCGGCTCTGGCCCTGGGGATGACGTTGGAGAAACCGCTGTCCATTCCCGACATCAGTGCTCCATCGGATTTGCTGGAGACCGACTACGCCGAACTCTGCCGACGTATGGTCGAGGATACAGCGTTCGGAGGGAGAAGCCGCAGCCTGGCCTTGATCCCTTTACGTACGGGCGCGCATTTCTACGGCCTGGTGATGGTTGGTTTCGACGGGACACACCGCAGCACAACCCTGGAGACGCAGCTCTTCCGTGTTATTGGGGAAGGCGGCAGCGTTACGCTGGAAAGGATCGCGTTGCTGCGCGAAGTTCAGACGCGCCTGGCGCAGGAACAGTGGCTGCGCGAATTCGGCGAGCGCGTGCTGCAAACCCCTGATTTGGAAGCGATGCTGACGCAGGCCATGCAATCCCTTCAGGAGGTTGCGTCTGCCGATGGGGTGGCCGCTGCGCTGACTTTGCCGGAGGGGCGCGCCATCAACAGTTGAGTTTGGGTGGAATAGTTATGAGCGAAAAACGAAGAGGCGTATATTCTGCTGAAGTCCGCAAGTGGCAAAGCGAGTTGCTTGACCGTGTCTTGCGGATCGTGTTCATCGTCGCCATTCCTGCGCTGTTGATCGCCTCCTACTATGTCTGGAGAGACGGGCGCGCCTGGCTCATTCCCTTCTATGTCGGGGGCATTGTGCTCGTGGGCATCGTAAGATTCTGGAAGCGCGCGCCCTACACTTTGAAAAGCGGGTTGCTGCTGGTCATTGTCTATGGCCTGGTGGTGCTTTCGTTAGTGCGCGCCGGGTTGAGCAGCAATGTGGGAGTTTTCCTGTTGGGATTCTCCTTCGTGGCCGCCATCTTCCTGGGACGGCGCGGCGCACTGCTCAGCATCACCGTGACTGTCGTGACGATGGGCGTTGCCGGTTGGCTATTCTCGACTGGAGTGTGGACGATCCCTGCCGAGATTCAGTTGCTGTCGGACAAGCCCTTTGCCTGGCTCAGTTACACGTTTACACTATTGTTGGTCAGCACGTTTTTCATTGCCTCGCAGCTCTATCTGTTTCCGCGTCTTACAGAGGCGTTGGTCCTCAGCCGGCAGATGACACAGGAGCTCGAGGCGGATCGTGAGCAGGCCGTGCGTGAAGCAGGGAGCAAGCAGCGTCGCGCAGAGCAGTTGGAGTGGGTGGCCAATCTGGGCCACGCGCTCGTTTCACTGCGCCAGCGTGAGGACCTGGTCTGGCGTGTAGTGCGTGAAATTGCTGAGACCTTCGACATCTATCAGGCCAATCTGCTCCTCATGAATCGCTCCGGGGATACGCTCCTGTTGGCGGCGACTTCCGGTCAACTGGGCGAGGAGTTGGCCCGCTCTGGGACAACGACGATTGCCGAAGTTCCGGTGGGGGCGCGGAATGCGTTGGGACGGGCGGCGCAGTTAGGGAAGGAGCAGATGGCGCTGCCCATGCCCGAACAACTGTCGCAATTTCCCGACAGCCGCGTGGAAATCAGCTTGCCGTTGAGCGTGCGCGGTGAGGTGTTGGGCGTGCTGGATTTGCACAGCACGCGCCCTGTCTTTACCGACGAGGAACTGCAGATTTTCCGCATTATCGCCGGCCAAGTGACGACGGCTCTCGATATGGTGCGTTCGCTGGAAGAGACGCAGACGCAGATACAGGAAATGCGCACGCTTTACATGCAGCACACCCTGGCCTCCTGGCGCACGCTGCTGGAAGCTGCGCCTGTACAGTCTGCGGCGGGTTTACAAGTTGACGCCGTCCAGGTGACGGCGTTGGCACAAGCGGCCATGGCAGAACGCCGCCCACACTCGACGCGGTTTGAGGCGAGTGGCATTTATCTGCTTGTTGTCCCCCTGGTGGCTCACGATGTCGCTTTGGGGTATCTGGCTTTCACCCGCGCCGCCGCGAAAGGGGACTGGGATGCCAATACTCGCAGTTTGATGGCGATGGCTGCGGAACGTCTGGCCGTGACGCTCGACAACACCCGCCTGTTGGTCGAAGCGCGGCGTCAGGCGCTTTATGATGAGCAATTGAGCCATCTTGGTGATTTGATCTGGCAGACACCCAGACCTGAAGTCATTATGGAACAGAGTGTGCGTGAATTGGGGCGCTTCCTCGGCGCGAGCGAAGCGCAATTGTATCTGGCGCCAGAAGGCGTTGGAGGGCATGATGAGGGTGCGTCTGGCCATGTGGGAAATGCCTGAGCGATGGGGCGTCATCTGATGACGCGCTGTCTCTTGGGTGGAGAGGGGCGTTGCCGATGAACTTATCTTCGGAAGTCGAAATCCTACAACTTGTCACCTGGCTGCTTGCGTTGATTGAGGTGATCCTGGCGGGGTATACGCTGGTCCTCAACGCGCGTCACCGTGCCAACCGCCACATCGGCCTGTTGCTGTTTTTGTTGGCCGCCAACAATATCGCGATGGGGCTGCTCGTGGTAGCCGACAGCGTCGAACAAGCGTACATACCGACGTACCTGTTTGCGGCCACTGCGTATGCTATCCTCCCGGCAGCGGCGATTACCGCCGCCGTGCTGTTGCGACCGGCCTGGCTGACAGAGCGGTGGCGTGGGTTCCGCTGGATCTGCTACGTGGCCCTGGCGCTGCCGTTGGTGGTGACAGCGATAGACGTGGTTTTTGGAACGCGATGGTGGTACCTGGGTTTGGATCAGGCGACTTATACCGGCGGTTATATCCCAGTCGAAAACTACGTATCCCCAACGTTGTATATGCCGGTCATCATTGTGTATGGTTTCCTCTTTGGTTTGGTGCCGCTAGTGATGGCGTTCAGTGCGCTGCGGGATAAATCCAGCACACCCGCGCTGCGTCGCTGGGCGTGGCTGATCCTGGTTGCGTCGTTGGCGGCAGCGCTGCTGCAGGGAGTGTTCACCCAACGTATCCATCCCGTTTTTAGGGTGATGCTTGTTACCGTGATTTACGCGGGCGCATACGTCTATGTCGCATTGGCGCAGCGATCGGCGGAGCACCGTCTTCAACGTGGGCTGCTCCGCAACCGCTTGACGGCTTTGTTTATGATGATCGCGTTGCCGGTCATGATTACCGGCGTCATCCTGAGCAGCGTGCAAGCGCGTACTTTGCTGCAACGCAGCGCCACGAGACGCCTGGGCGCGATCGCGCATCTGTTGGTTGGCGGCGTCGATTTGCGGGCTGATCTGTCGGCGCAGACTCTTCAGGGAGTCGTACGCCTGGCAGTGACGGAACTCGGCGAAACCGGCGTCATCTATATCGTCAATCGGGACGATCGCGTGGTTGTCGATTCGCGGATGGACTTCACCCTGATCGCCGTGGATTCTCCGGTGCGGGATTATAGTCAATACGACCCGGTGCAGGCGATTCGTCGTGGACAGTCCAATCAATTGCTTGTTTTCACCGACGGCGAAGGGGCCCGTTGGTGGGCGTATCCGACGGCCTTGGGCGGTGCAGGCTGGATCGCTGTGGTTCAACAGCAAGAGGCATTCGTCACACAAAATATGCAGCGGTTTGCGACGCTTTCGTGGATCATCATCGCCGCTGGTGGGGTCATATTGCTGGTATTGGGATACTTCACCGTGCGCGAGGCGTTCTTGCCAATTACCTCCTTGACCGAGACGGCCAGGGCCATTGTCGCCGGCGACTTGACTCGCGTGGCTGTTGTCGAAAGTGAAGACGAGATTGGCGGACTGGCGGAGGCGTTCAACGCGGTGACCGCGCGCTTGAATGAGCTAATCGCCAACCTGGAAACGCGGGTCGCCGAGCGCACGCAGGAAGTCGAGCGGCGCGCAGAGTACCTGTCGATCACCGGCGGCCTTAGCCGGGTGGTCGCTTCGATCCTGGACGTGAGCACGCTGCTGGATCGTGTGGCGCACCTGATTTCGGAGCGGTTCGGTTTCTATCACACCGGCATCTTTTTGATCGACGAGGCCCGTGAATGGGCGGTGCTGCACGCGGTTTCTTCGGAGGGCGGGCAGCGCATGCTGGCGCGCGGACATCGCCTGCGGGTGGGAGAAGAAGGGATTGTGGGTTATGTCTCCGGCTCGGGCCGCGCGCGCATTGCGTTGGACGTTGACGAAGACGTGGTGTGGGTGAAGAATCCCGACTTACCGGCCACGCGCTCCGAAATGGCACTACCGCTGATCTTCGGACAACAAATTATCGGCGTCTTGGACGTACAGAGCGAAGCGGCGGCGGCGTTTGGTACAGAGGACATCGCTACACTGCGTATCCTGGCCGACCAGATCGCCGTGGCGCTTCGCAACGCGCAGTTGTTTGCCGAAAGCCAGCAGACCTTGCGTGAACTGCAACGTTCCTATGCTGAAGAAGTGCAGCAAGGGTGGGCGCTGCGCAGGACGCCGGTCATTGGATATCGCTACACACCCGCGGATACCACACCGCTGACGCACACCGCGGTGCCAACGGCGGCGCAGGCGGTATCCGCACCGTATGTGGACGCTGGCAACACACTGTGGGTACCGCTGCAACTGGCCGGCGGGCAGAATTTCGGCCTGTTGCGTTTATGCCGCGACGCGGCGCAGCCGTGGTCCAGTCCTGATGTGACGTTTGTGACCCGCGCCGTGCAGGATATCGCGCAGGCACTGGAAGTGGCGCGGCTACTGGAGGAGAGCCGCCTGCGGGCGTTACGTGAGGCGCAGGTCGGCGAGATTGCGGACCTGTTCACGCGCGCGTTGGACGTCGATACGATGTTGCAGACCGCCGTGCGCGAACTGGGGCGCTTATCGGGTGTTGCCGAGGTCGCCGTCCATCTCGACTTCGGGACGAGTTCTCGCCCATCGATTTCGGATTCAGGCGCGGGCGAGGCAGCGCAGACACCCCGCCCGGCATAGTTATGGAGAGACCATCATGAACCATGATGAAGCGCAAATACTTGCCAGTGAGTATCCCGCCCAACGGAAGGCCCGTCCAGCCCTGGGGATCGTGACGCATCAGGTTTCCGGTGCCACGGTCTGGTGGCTCGGCGCGGCAGAAGTAGCACGACAGCAGAATGTTGATCTGTTCATCCTCAATGCCGGTGAGGTGGGAGCGACAGGCAACATCGCGGATAATCTGCCCAATGCCGTGCATCATTTGATCGACCCCGAGCGCCTTGATGGATTGGTTTTGGTCCAATGGTGGCCCAGCCGGCAGGTTTTCGAGGCATTCTACGAGCGTTATTACCGCCCGTTGCCGGTCGTGAACCTGCACCGTAACTACGCCGGCTATCCGGGGGTCTCGGTGGATAATGAGCAGGGCATGATGGCGATGTTGCGTCACCTGATCGAAGTTCACGGATACCGTCGTCTGGCCTACATCGGAGGACTGCCGGATAATCCCGCTGCCAATGCCCGGTATGCGGCCTATGTTGCGGCGCTGGCGGAACATCATATTCCGCTGGATGAAAACCTCGTCCTCCCCGGCGACTTTTCGCCGCCGGCCGGGATCAACGCGCTGCGCGTGCTGTTGGACGAACGTGGTCTGCGCCCCACACGCGATTTCGACGTGATCGTGGCCTCGAATGACAATATGGCGATAACTGCGTTGGAGGAACTGAATCGCCGGGGTATCCGCGTTCCCCTGGATGTGGCGTTGGTGGGATTCGATGACGTGAAGGACAGCGCCTACACCATGCCCCCTTTGACCACGGTGCGTATGCCTAATTTTGAAATGGGCCGCGCGGCGGCTGAAGTTGCGCTGGCGGCCATCGCAGGATTGCCGTTTGCTGAATTTACGATCGTGCCAGGCGAATTGGTCGTGCGCCAGTCGTGCGGCTGTTTCGTGTCGCCGCTGGCCGATGTCGGTGAGGCGGCGCGGATGCCTCAACCCGGCGCTCCGCCTGCCGCATCTTCACTCGAACAACGTCTGCGCGCCGTGGCTGAATTGTCGCAGAGTGTGGGGCCGGCGGGGCAAGTTCTCGGCGTAAACTGGGCTGCGGAGATGCTGGAAGCGTTTGATGCAGCGATCGATGGCCCGCCAGGCGGCCCGACGAATCGTTTGTTGGGCGTCTTCTACGCCATTTTACGACAATTGCACGTCAACGGTTATGATCTGGTGGGACTAGGGCGCAGGATACTCTTTACCATGCGCCGCAGCCTGCAACCCACCGTGACCGATCCCCAAGGGTTGCGGCGCGCCGAAAGTGTGTGGCAACAGGCGATGGCCTTCGTGACCGACGTGGCGTATCAGATGCAGTCGTCACAACAGCATTACGGCGTGAGTTACATCGATCAGTTGCGCGCGGTCGGTGAACAATTGGTCACGACCTTCGAGATGACGCAATTGTGCGATTTGATTGCGGGTGAATTGCCGCACCTGGACATTCCCGGCGTCTATATCGCGCTGTACACCGATTCGACCCGGCAATTCGCACGGCTCGCGCTGGCATACAACGCGGAAGGCCGCAATCCGGCGGGTATCGAAGGTCAGGTCTTCCGCGCGCCCCTACTTTTGCCAGAGGGCTTGTTGTTACGGGATCGGCCTACAGTGCTGGTGGTTGTGCCGCTGTACTTTCAAGACACGGCCCTGGGCTTCGCACTTTTCGAGGTCGGACCGGAGCAGGGTGAGATGTATGAGATGCTGGGACGCCAGATTAGCAGCGCCTTGATGGGGGCGTTGTTGGTGCAGCAACAGGCGGAGGCGCAGCGGGATATGGACGCCGCGCGCCAGCAGGCGCAGGCGGCATTGAGCGATCTGCTGACGACGCGCTCCATTTCCGATCGAGTGCGTCAGGCGACAGATACTGAAGCGATCCTGCGTGTTACCCTGGAATCGTTGAGTCAGGCGCTCGGCGCATCGGTTGGGGTGGCGCGTTTGGGAACACGTGAGCAACTGCTGGAATTTGACACCGAGACTCGCACACGGGACGACGCCGGATTGAACTAGGAGTGATTATGGTTCTTCAGACAAGAACACAAGAAATATCTCGGAAAGCTATCCGTGACGTGGGGCGGACAACAAGCCGGCCTACCATCGGGTTGTTGGTTGCCGAAACTAACTCCTGGTGGGGACAATCGCTATTGCAAGGCGTGACGGATGCAGCCGAACTGTTCGATGTCGACCTGTTGTGTTACGTCGTCAGCTCGTTGCATGATCCAGATAGACAGGACGGCGATGCTATCTACGCCTTGGTAAACGCCGATCTCCTGGATGGCGCCATTGTCTCCGGGAACATCGCTTATACGGTAAGGCCCGAAACGTTTGATGCGTATGTCGATAGCCTCCGGGCGGTTATCCCCCTGGTCGGGGTCGTTATGGCGCATGAGGGCGTCCCTTCGGTCCTGGCGGACGGCTACAGCGGCATGTACGATACTATCAAACACCTGATCGAGGTTCACGGCTGTCGCCGGTTGGCCTTTATTCGCGGGCCGGTGGGTAACTTCGACGCTGATGAACGCTACCGCGCTTATACCACACTGCTCGAAGAATACGGCATCCCGTTTAACCCGGATCTCGTTGATATCGGCAACTTCACTTCAGGCCGAGCGTCGATGCAGACCTTGTGGCCGCGGATGCAGGCTATCTCGCGCGACGAGGGGGATGCTGCTGCGCCCTGGGCCGTCATCTTTGCCAATGACGATATGGCGTTACAGGCGATGGATGTGCTGCGAGAATACGGTCTGCGTGTTCCTGAAGACGTGATCGTCGTGGGCTTCGATGACTCTACCTCCGCCCAGAACCTCGACGTTCCACTGACGACCGTGCGACAGCCGACGCAAGCGATTGGCATGCGGGCTATGCAGATGTTGCTACAGCGTTTGCGCGGCGAACCGGTCGAGCCAATCGTAAAGATGCCGGCGGAGTTAGTTGTGCGCCGATCGTGCGGCTGTTTGCCGGAAGCGGTGCTGCAAATCCCCTTTGAGGCGAAAGCTGAAACTACTGACCAGCCTGTGCCGCCTTTCTCCGGCATCTCTGCGCCGATATGGGAAGCTTTTTGCGCCAGCGTGCAGGGGCAGCCGGCTGAGGGTTTTCTACTTTTGCTCGATCAGGCTTTGCGCGAGGCGCGCTACACCGAGGACAGCCTGGCCAACTGGCAACCCCTCCTCACTGAGATGCGCCGCCATACGCTTACCCATTTGGGCGATCCTGCGGCACGCCATCGCGCTGAGGACCTGCTGCAACAGGCGCGCCTGCTGGTCGGAGACGCTGAGCGGCGTCAGGAAGCGTACCGGCGTCAACTCTTCGAACAGCGGGCGGCGATTCTGGAGCAGATTGATCTCACCTTGGGCACAATCCTACATTTGGAGGAATTGGCGCCGGCTCTGAATGGATTATTTTCGCATATCGGCATTGAGTGCTGTTTTGTGTCACTGTATGAAAATGAGGACCCGCTGGCTGAACGCGCGCGTTTGCTTCTCGAGTATGACACCTATCGTCCTGGCGAAACGCCAAAAGTTGGACTGCATCCAGAGGACCTATGGTTTGCTCCCCCCAGGTTGACGCCGAGACAGATCTTGTTCGAGGAGCGTCGTCGCAACGCGATTGTGATGCCGCTTACCCTACAGACACACCAACTGGGCTTTGTGGTGATGTGGGGGGGGCAGCATTGGCAACTGTATACCCGCCTGGCGCAACGCCTGAGCGATGTGGTCTTCCGCGCATTGCTGGCCCGCGAACAGGAGCGCGCCCAACACGAGGCGGAGACCGCAGAACGACGTGCGCAAGAGGCATTACGGGACGTGATGGTGGCGCAACGTCGTTACATCCATGGCGCGTGGGAGGGACGCGTTGAGCCTGTGACGGGATACTTCTACTCCGATGAATCTCGAGGTGTCAGCAGTACGGCCTGGATCCCGCAGATGGCGGAAGCGGTGCAGCGTGGCGATGTGGTGTTTATTCAAGATCTCGACGGTGGACAAACGCTGGCTGCGCCGGTGACGTTGTATGGTGAGGAAATTATCGGCGTTTTGGCCTTCAAGGCGACGGACGCTACGCCCTGGACCGAAGATCATCTTACATTGGTGCGCACGATCGCCACGGAAATGGCGCTGGCGCTGGAGACGCAGCGATTGCTCTCCGACGTTCAGCGGCGCGCTGCGCGCCTCCTTGCATCGACGGAGATTTCGCGGGTGACGACGTCCATCCTTACGTTAGATGAATTGTTACCGCAGGCGGTAGATTTGATCCGCGAGCGGTTCGACCTGTATTACGCCGGCATCTTCCTGGTCGATGATAGCCAACGCTGGGCCATCTTGCGCGCCGGTACCGGTGAGGCCGGGCGTGTGATGCTGGCGCGCAATCACCGGCTGGAAGTCGGCGGCGGTTCGATGATCGGCGCGTGCGTAGCCGAGGGTGAAGCGCGCATCACGTTTGATACCCAGCGTGAAGCTCAGCATCGCCGCAACCCCCTGCTGCCAGACACGCGCTCGGAACTGGCGTTGCCCTTGCTCAGTCGGGGGCGCGTGATCGGCGCGATGACTATCCAAGACACACAACCGGGCGCTTTTACTCAGGAAGACATCACCACGCTCCAGACGATGGCCGACCAACTCGCCAACGCCATCGAGAATGCTCGCCTGCTGCGCCGCATGGAACAGAACATGCGCGAACTCGAACTGGCGACCGGCCAACTGACCCGTGAATCGTGGCGCAGTTTCCTGGAGAATTACCGCCAGTCCTTTGGCTATCGCTATCGCCTGATTGACGTTGAACCGGCAACCGATGTGTCGTCCGAAGCCGAGGCTGCCCTGCAACAGCAGAAGACCGTCACTGCCCGCGTCGTCTCGACGAGCAGTGTCGAGGTTGCCGACGGAACCGGCAAGACGCTGGGCGCGCTCAGTGTGCCCATTCGAGTGCGCAACGAAGTGCTGGGTGTGCTGGACCTGCGTTTCGACGATGCAGAGATTCCCGCGGAGGTCATTGTGCTGGTGGAGCAAGTCGCCACCCGTCTGGGGGCGGCGTTGGAGAGCGCCCGCCTGTTGGAGGAATCGCGCCGCACGGCCACCCGCGAGCAGATTGCCGCCCAGGCCATCAGCGGGATGCGCGAGCGCCTGGATGTCGAAGCTGTGTTGCGGAACGCCGCCCGTGAGTTACGCGACGCGTTGGACCTGTCGCGCGTCTCGGTACGCCTGGCGCCGCGTTTTGCGTCCGCCAGTGCGCCTGGAGATAGAGCGGGCGGGACACCCGTTCTACATAATGGTGGGGATGCATGACGGTCGGTGGCTGTCGCCCGATCCCTTGAGAATCGCTTGAAGGACATAAAACGATGACTGGCTTAACGACACTGCTCAAGTTCGGAAAGTGGCCCGTTTTCTACAAAACGCTGGTGACGATCATCATCATCGTCGCGTTGACTTTGGGGATCGCCACCCTCATCCATGCCAGCATTTTGCGTGCCCGCGTGCGGGAGGAAGTCGGCGCCAAAGTGGAAGCGCTGGTTGATGGGCGCATGGGATATATTGCCGATGCGCTGGTGGAGCAACTTGCGTTGCTGCGCACGTTGGCCCTGGACGGCACATTGATTGCCGCGGTGCAAACGGCCAACGCGAACTATACAGGCAGCGCCACGGAGATCGAGAGCGGGCTGCTGGAGATCGACGGGCGGTGGCGCGCCGCCACCGATGACAGCGCGCTGGTTCAGGCCGGCATCAACCCGGCGTTGAATCCGGCGACGGTACAATTGCTGGCCTATGCCCGAACGTTTCCTGCCCATGGTGAAATCTTTATCACCGATCGTTACGGGGGATTGGTCGCCGCAACCGGACGGCTTTCCGACTACTATCAGGCCGACGAGGGGTGGTGGCAGGCCGCTTACGACAGCGGGCTGGGTGCGTTCTACATCAGCCAGCCTGAGTATGATGAGAGCGCCGGATACGTGGCTCTCATGATGGCTGTGCCGGTCCTCTCACCTCAAAATGGCACGGTGATAGGCATCCTGCGCTCCACGTTGAACATCGACTTCCTCTCCCCTGCTTTCGTGACGTTGGTCACAGGCCAAATGGGGGTGACGCTTGTCAATGAGCAGGGACTGATCCTGGCCGATTCGGATTCGCAGCGTGTGGGACAGAGCCTGCCGGCTGTATGGATGGCGAACCCCGCCCGGGTTGGCGCGACATGGTTCGAGGCCAACAACACAGATGAACAAGCTCTGGTGATTGGCCGGGCCGCGCTTGACGATGCGTTGGTTTCTGAAGCGCCTGTCGAGCGAGCCATTTATCAACTGAATTGGTATCTTTTTGTTTACCAATTGCGCGCCGCAGCCTACGCCAACATCCGCGGAGGCTCGTGGACGATGGCCGGCGTGCTGGCGTTGCTATTGCTTGCCGCGGCGGCTGCCGCGTGGTGGCTGGCGCGGTCATTGAGCGCGCCGATTGTCCAACTCCGCGCTGTCATACGTCGTTGGCTGGAAGGGGACCGGAGTCAGCGCGCGCGCAGCCGCTGGCCCGATGAAACCGGCGAATTGGCCGAAACCTTCAATACAATGGCGGTGAACATCCAGGCGATGGAGGAAGATGTGGAGCGACGCGCCAGTGAACGTGAGCGCGAGATGCGCCGGCGCGCGCGTGAACTGGAAACCACCACCGCTGTCGGTGAGGTTGTCGCGGTCACCGCGGATGTGGCCACCCTGGCGCAAGGCGTGGTGGACCTCTTGCGCGAGCGCTTCGGCTTATATTATGCCGGCCTCTACCTGTTGGATGACACGGGCAAATGGCTGGTGCTCCACGCTGGCTCAGGAGAGCCGGCTGCGTCCATGCTGGCGCAGGATCACCGGGCGGCGATGGGGGAGTGGGCCGTGGGACGGTGTGTGGCCGAAGGAAAAACCATCCTGGCGCGGGATACCGATGTCGACCAGGCACTTCTGTTCGACCGCACCCGGTTGCCTCACGCGCGCGCGGCGGTTGCCATGCCGCTGCGCTCGCGCGGGCGGATCTTCGGTGCGATCGAAGTGCATAGCGATCAACCGGAGGTACTTGATGCTGAGAGCGCTGTGGTTTTGCAGACGGTCGCCGATCAGGTGGCGGTCGGCATCGACGGTGTGCAGTTGTACGCCGAGCGTCAAGAAGCGATGGAGAGCCTCCAACGCGCCTACAGTGAAGTAACGCGCGAGGCATGGGAGGCGCTTCTTTCGGGGCGCGCTGCCGGCCCGGAAGGTTATCAGGCGGAAACCCGGCGCATTGTGCCGTTGGCCGCCGCACCGCCGGAGACGTGGGAACCGGCTGCGCGCGCAGCCTGGTCTGAGGGGCGGCTGGTGGCAGATCAAAGTGTTGCCGATCAAGCCGCAGACGGTGCGACGCCCTCCCTGGCTTTGCCGATTCGCTTGCGCGATGAAATTCTGGGCGTTGTCGACGTGAGCAAACGGCCTGACGCCGGTGAATGGAAGCCGGATGAAATAGCCCAACTGGAGCAATTGGTGGGGCAGCTTGGCCTGACATTGGAAGTTTCCCGTTTCTATCAGGAGTCGCGGCGTGCGGCGGCGCGCGAGCAACTCCTGCGCGAAGTCTCGGAACGCATCCGTGCGGCCGTCGATGTCGACACGGTGATGCGCATCGCGGCTCAGGAGGTCGGCGTACTGCTCAAACGCCCGGTCTTCCTCTACTTGGAGAATGAGGCTGCCGATGAGAGGAGAAACGCCGATGAATAATCACAACACGCTTCACCCTGATACCGGGGAACGCCCGACGATTGGCCTGTTTACGTACAGCATCACGGACACGATCGGTGAGGCGGTGTGGTTGGGCATGGAAGACGTGGCGCGCGAGCACGACGTCAACCTGATCTGTTGTTACGGCGGCAACCTGCGCGATTTTACCGGCATGACGACGCCTGCCAATGTGCTCTACGACCTGGTCGGCGCTGAACAACTGGATGGCCTGGTGATTTGGGTGGGAGTGCTGCACCATGTCGATCATGAAACCGCACTGGATTTCTACCACCGCTATGCGGCTTCCCTCCCGACGGTGAGTCTTGGGCTGCAGGTGGAAGGTATTCCCTCCGTGGTGGTTGATAACTACACGGGGATGTATGGTGCGGTTGAGCACCTGGTAACAGTTCACGGCTACCGCCGGATTGCCTTTGTGCGCGGTCCAGAAGGACTTGAGGAAGCCGATAATCGTTATCGTGCCTATCAGGACGTACTGGCGGCGCACGACATCGCGCTGGATTTATCTCTGATCATACAAGGAAACAACCTGCATTCTGCTGGCGTAGAAGCGGTGGCACTGCTGTGCGATGCGCGTCATCTGCGCCCGCATGACGATTTCGAGGCCGTGGTCGCCGCCAACGACAATATGGCCTTCGGGGTGCTGGAGGCGCTGCAGGCGCGCAGTCTACGTGTGCCTGAGGATGTGGCGGTTGTGGGGTTCGACGATTTCGAGGAAGGACGCCATACGAACCCGCCCCTCACTACCGTACCGTGGCCCGGATATGCGCAGGGACGCCAGGCAGCAGAACTCTTGATCGCGCTATTGGATCACGCCCCCGTGCCTGACCTGACGCAGGTGCCCACCGAATTGATCATCCGCGAATCGTGCGGATGCGTGATTCCGGCAGTACAGCAGGCGGGGGCTGCACTGGCAGTATCTTCCGCATCCGCAGAAGCGCCACTTGAGGCATTGTCCGCCGAGCGCGAGGAGATCCTGGATGAGCTGGCGCAGGTCGTGCAGGAGACCGGCGCACAGCCGGGGGCGTTGGATCGCGCAGTCTTGGAGGCGGTGTGGGATCTCTTCTTGAGCACGCTCGATCCCGCTTCGAATGGGAACTGCCTGCCGGCGTTGCTCGCGCTGGTACGCCAGACTGCCAATGCGGGCGTGGCTGCCAACCTATGGCACACCATCCTTTCCGCCCTGCGCCGCCATGCGCTCGCGCACATCGCCGATGAAGCGGCTCATACGCGTTTCGATAGCCTCTGTCATCAGGCGCGCGTGCTGGTCAGCTACGAAGTGCAGCGTACCCTGGGCCGCGCGGCGTGGCAGATCGAGAACCGGGCGACGCAATTGCGTGCTGTTGGGCAGGCTTTGACAGTGTCCGCAGATATGGAGCATTTTATCGATGTGTTGGTGCAGCAACTTCCCACATTGGGTATCCCAGGCTGCACTGTCGCGCTGTTCGAAGACCCCGAGCAGCCTATGCGCGCCCGGATACTTGCAGCCTACAATGCGCGCGGGCGTGTGGGACAGGAGACCCCGGAGTTCGCCGCGCAGATGCTGTTGCCGGAGACGTTGTGGCCTTACGACCGGCGTTTTAGCATGGTGCTTGAGGCGCTCTATGTGCGTCAGGAGCGCTTGGGTTACGTTTTGTTTGAAGTAGGCCCGCACGATGGGGGTTTGTACGGCGCGTTGGGCGATCAAGTCAGTAGTGCGTTGCGCGTGGTGCGGCTGATCGAAGATAACCGCCGTGCTCAGACGTCGCTCGAACAATCCTACGCCGCCGTGGAGCAGCAAGTGCAAGCGCGCACGGCCGAGCTGCAACGCGAAATCGCCAGCCGCGAGGCCCGGTATGAGCGGCGGGCGCTCCACGTGCAGACCAGCACGCAGATTTCGCAAGAACTGTCTGACGTTCCCGCGTTGGATGATTTGTACCGCCTGGTGGTCACGTTGATCAAGGAACGTTTCGATTACTATCACGCGCAAATCTTCCGCTATGATCCGGAGATCAACGCCCTGCGCCTGATCGTCGGTTACGGCGAGGTGGGACAGCGGATGTTGGCAGAGGGCCATCAGATCGAGATGGGCATGGGCGTGGTAGGGAGAGCCGCAGAGACAGGTCAACCCGTCCTGGCGTCGGATGTGACTCAGGATCGGAATTGGCGTGCCAATCCCCACTTGCCGGAGACACAGGGCGAACTGGCCGTGCCGATCCGCCTGCGCGACGAGGTATTCGGCATCCTGGACGTGCAAAGCGCCCACGCGGGCGCGTTGATCCCGGACGATCAATTGCTGTTGCAGCAGTTGTGCGGGCAGATTGCCATTGCGATTGAGAATACCCGCCTGCGCGAGGAAATGGAAGGTCGCCTGGAAGCCCTGAACCTGCTCCAACAGTCGATGTCACGCGAGGGGTGGGAGGCCTTGCGCGAGCAGCGGCGCGGTCTTTATGGCTATGCCTACGATGGCCAGGCCGTTGAACCGCTGGTGCAACCGCCGGGGACGGAACGCACGGCATACGTGGCACCGGTCGCCGTGCAGCAGGAGATCGTCGGGCAACTGGCCGTACAGGCCGATCCCACGCATCCGCTTTCGGCAGAGGAGCGGATGTTGCTGGACGCGATCGCAGAGCAGGTGGCTTCGGCGCTGGATAGGGCGCGGCTGTTCGAGGATACCCGGCGCAGCGCCGCGCGCGACCAGATCATCGGTGAGCTGAGCACGCAGATGCGGACCTCGCTGGATATCGATCAGGTGCTCCAGAACGCCGTCCGCGAAATGGTCAGCGCCCTGAACTTTGCGCGCGTCGAGGTGCGGTTGAGCGGCGAAGAGCCGGAAGAGGCAAGCGCAGAGGAGGTCAACCAATGACGAGCATGTTGACGAACGAGACCTTGCAAGGGCTGGCGTGGTTTGCCGGTTTGCTGGAGCTGGTTTTGGCCCTATACGTGCTGCTGCTCAATGCCCGACATACGGCCAATCGTCACGTCAGCCTCTTGCTGTTCATCTTTGCCGTCGATGGCCTGGCCCTGGGCGCGCTATTTGGCGCTACCCGGGCTGAGCAAGCCGTCCTGCCGACCATGTTCCTGGCGGCGACATCCAATCCGGCTATGGTTGGCTTGCTCTTGACGGCTGTAGTGCTGCTCAGACCTCAATGGTTGCAGGGGCGTTGGCGGTGGCTAGGATGGCTATTGTATATACTCTTCTTTTTGCCGATGGTTTTGACCGCCATCGACGCCATCGGCCATACCGGCTTGTGGTATAGCGGCTTTGAGGCCGCGAGTTATACCGGCGGTTACATCGCCGGTGGTTCTTATGAAGCAGGGCGTGTGGCGCGCGTTGTGCGTCCCTTCTATGTGTATTTCCTGTCGTTGCTGCCGTTTATACCGCCTCTGTGGGTCATTTTGCGTCGGGAGACGCAACGCACACTGCGCCAGTTGGCCTGGATGCTGTTGATTACGCAGGTGATTGCCGTTGTAGTGCAATTTGGGCTGCGTTCTTCCATCGGTTCAGGGGCAACGACCATTATCACTTCGACAGCCTTTGCTCTGGGCTATGCTTATACCGCATTCCAGCAAATGATCTCCGAGCGTCGCGCCCAACGTGGGCGTCTGCGTTCGCGCCTGGTGGGCCTCACATTGGTCGTCGCCCTGCCGATCCTGGCGGGGGTGATGACCTTTGTGCTGATCCAGTTGCTAGGGGTGATGGAAACGCAAGCTTTCGAGAAACTGGAAGCGACCAACAAACTTGTGGCGACCAATGTGCAACTATGGCTGGATTTCAACGGTCGGGCCTTGCAACAGTTGGTGACTTTGCCACAGATCCGCAGTATGGACCCGGAGCAACAAAAACCTATCCTGCAGGTCATGGAGACTGTCTATCCTTACATTTATCTGGTCAGCACCACCGATCTTAAAGGCATGAACGTCGCCCGCAGCGATGACGCGCCGTTGACCGACTACAGTGACCGCGAGTGGTTCAGGGAATCACGGCTCGATGTGGTGAATTATGAAGTGGTGATTGGGCCTACCAGTGGCCAACCCGCGTTGATCGTCGCCACCCTCATTCGTGAGCGCGGCCCTGTTCCGATTGGCGTGGGGATGTTTGCCACCACGCTGGAGCAAATCTCCCGCGACATCACGGCCACCGGTTTTGGGGAGACAGGTATTGCTTATGTCGTAGATCCGCGGGATCGGATTGTTGTGCATCCCGATGCGGCGATAGCCAATCAGATTTTGGATATTCACGATTCTCCGATCATCACTAAAATGCGTCTCGAAAGGGAAAACGAATTTAGCTTTGTCGATGCCGATGGCGTGCGCTGGCAGGTCTACGCGCAGGTCTTGAACAATGGGTGGGGCGTCATCGTGCAGCAAGAGTGGGATGAGTTACATCGCTCGTGGCTTGATATTGGCAGAGTTGGCACAGTGGCGGCCATTGCTGGCGCTATCCTGCTCGGCGCGTTGCTGTTTTTGACGATGCGCCAGACTTTTGAACCCATCGATGAACTGACTGCCACTGCCGCCGCGATTACTGAAGGCGATTTAACCCGGACTGCGTCAGTGGTGAGTGAGGACGAATTGGGCGTCCTGGCGCGTACGTTCAACAGTATGACAGCGCAGTTGCGCACATCTATCGATACGTTGGAACAGCGGGTGGTTTCCCGGACCGCCGATCTCGAACAACGCTCAGCTTACTTGCAGGCCTCGGCGGAAGTGAGCCAGGCGGCGGCTTCGATCCTGGAACCTGATGTGCTGATCAACCAGGTCGTGGAGTTGATTCGCGAACGTTTTGGCCTGTACTACACCGGCCTGTTCCTGATGGACGAGACCCGCACGTGGGCCGTGTTGCGTTCCGGCACGGGCGAGGCCGGCCGGGCGATGCTGGCGCGGCAGCACCGCATCCGCATCGGCGAGGGGATGATCGGCTGGAGCATCGCCAACGCACAGGCTAGGGTGGCCTCCCACGCCGAAGTCGATGCGGTGCGTGTGACCAATCCAGAACTGCCGGATACCCGTTCGGAGGCGGCCTTGCCTTTGCGCTCACGGGGCGAGGTGCTCGGCGCGTTGAGCGTGCAGAGTACGCGACCGGACGCCTTCGATGCCGAGACGTTGACGGTGCTCCAGACCATGGTCGATCAGGTGGCCATTGCCATCGACAATGCGCGCTTGTTAGCGCAAGCCGAGGAATCTCTTGAGGCTGAGCGCCGGGCCTATGGTGTGCAAATGCGGCAAGACTGGGACCTGATGGCGCGCACTCGCGCCGCAAAGGGTTACGTCGGCGCCCGCGCCGTGACGGATACGCGGGAGGTGAGCCTCTTTCCGGCGCAGGGCGAGTGGAGTCCTGAAATGCACGCCGCGCGTCGCACCCGCCAGAGCGTGCCGGGCTACACCGATGGAATGCCGACCCTGGCCGTTCCTATCCTGGTGCGTGACCAGGTGGTGGGGGTGCTCAATTTCAGCAAGAGCCAGGATGCGCCCGGCCTGTCCGCGGAGGACACCTGGACGCGTGCAGAGGTGAACCTGCTCGAAGCGCTGGCCGAACAGATGGGGCAGGCGTTGGAAAGCGCGCGCCTTTACCGGCAGACGCAACTCCGCGCCGCCCGCGAAGGCGTGATCCGTGAAATCTCAGACCAGATGCAGCGCGCTACCGACATATCGGCGCTGGTGCGCGTCACGACCGAAGCATTGAACAAGACCCTCGGCGGGTCGCGCGTCTATGTGCGCTGGGGTGTTCAGCCGCAAGGCGCGGAACAGACCGGACGGCCCGATGACGGGCGGCCCGAGCAGCCACAGCCTGACGGAGGCAACCATGGCGAAGCAGAGTAGACGTTCGGGCGGCAGCTCGCCCCGCAGGACACCGGCCGGCGCACCTGCATCCACACAGCGCCGGCCCACACTGGGTTTCTTTACCGACAACCTCACAGCGGGGTATCACAATGCGATCTGGCAGGGTGTGGAGTCCCTGGCGCGCGAGCGGGACGTGAATGTGCTCTGTCTCGTCGGCGCTTCGCTACACAATGAACCGCATCCTGATGCGATGAGCAATGTACTTTATGATTTGGTTAATAAGGAGCGTTTCGATGGGTTGGTTATCGCCTCAGGGTCGATGGGGACGCCGATCGGCCCGGAGAAAATGCAGATATTCTGCGAGCGTTACCGGCCTTTGCCTATGGCCAGCATCGCCATACCGTTGGATGGCATCTCCAGTGTGCTGATGGATAATGACTATGGTATGCGTGAGTTGATGCTTCATCTCGTGGAAGTGCATGGCTACCGGCGCATTGCCTTCTTCCACAAGCAGGAGGGCCACCCGGAGAGTGATGCGCGCTATAATGCCTACGTCAGCGTGTTGGCTGAACATGGGATTGCAGTTGATCCCACTCTCGTGATCCCCGGTGTTCACTACAACACGCCCGAATCCGGAATCCGCTTATTGTTGGATGAACGCCAATTGCGTCCGCGGATTGATGTTGAGGCGCTGGTCGCTAACGATGATGGGATCGCGCTTCAGATATTGGACATCTTGCAGGCGCGGGACATTCAAGTCCCTGATGACATGGCGGTCGTTGGCTTCGACGACATCGAGGATAGTCGTTACGTCATCCCTGCCCTGACGACGGTGCGCCAGCCTCTGCACGAGCAGGGTCGTCGGGCGGCGGAACTGGTGTTGGCGCAATTGCAAGAGGAAACCGTCCCGCCGCAGGTCAGCTTGCGCCCACAGTTGATCGTGCGTCGATCGTGTGGCTGTCTGGATGCTGCCGTGCTGCAAGCGGAATCGCGGTTGAGGCCAGAGACTTCCGCCGAACCCGGCGCGTCCTTCCCGGCAGCTATGGCTACGCGCCGTGAAGTCATGCTATCCGACATGGTCAGGATGCTCACCGTTGAGCCGTTACCGGATGACGCCAGCGCGGTGGTCAGGGCGCGTGTCATCCGTCTGGTGGATGCTTTCATTGGCGCAGCGCAGGATGAGACTGCCGCCTCCGCCGAGGCCTTCTTGCGCGTGCTTGATGGTCTTATGCGCCAGACGATGCTGGAACAGGGTGATGTGACAGCCTGGCAGAACAGTCTTTCGATTTTGCGTTCGTATGCGCTCGCGTGCGCCAGCGACATAACCCTGTCGCAGCGCATCGAAGGTCTACTGCAGCCAGCGCGGGTCCTGATTGGCAGCGCGGCGCAGCAGGCGCAGGCGCGCCAACGGTTGCAAGCTGCCCAACGCGAAGGCATTATGCGCGAAATCGGCCAGGTATTTGTTTCTGCGGGCGCGCTGGATGATTTATTGAACGCGATGTCTTACGGATTGCCCCGGTTGGGCATTCCAGCTTTCTACCTGTCGGTGTACGCCGACCTGCAAGCGCCCAAAGAAACGCCGCCGTCCTCGACGATGTCGCAGCTGCTGTTAGCCTGCGATCGCGCGCGGGGTTTGGAAAAGAGAGAAAAACAACACTATCCCGCGCGTGATCTGCTGCCGGCGGGATTGCTCCCCGAAGACCGGCGTTACAGTCTGGTGATCGAACCTTTGCATTTCAGAGATGAGTACCTCGGTCAGGTATGCTTCGAGGTTGGCCCGCGCGAAAGCGCCATCTACGACACGTTGCGTATGCAGATCAGCAGCGCGTTGCAAGGGGTATTGGTCACCGAACGGCTGGCCGGTCGCGCACTGCAACTGCAAACCGCCGCCGAAGTCTCCCGCGCCGCGAGCGCGGTGCTTGATCCCGATGATCTGATCCAGCAAGTTGTGACGTTGGTCCATGACCGCTTCAATCTCTATTATGCTGGCCTCTTCCTGGTGGAACCTGATCCGGCAGATCCGACCGTGCAATGGGCCGTCTTGAAGGCGGGTTCGGGCGAGGCCGGGAAGCGTATGGTGGAACAAGGACACCGCTTGCAGGTAGCGGATACCTCGATGATCGGCTGGTGTGTGGTCAACCGGCAAGCGCGCATTGCGCTGGACGTGGGCCGCGACGCGGTGCGCCGTCCGCACCCCCTGCTACCCGACACACGCTCCGAGCTGGCGTTGCCCTTGATCAGCCGGGGCGACGTCATCGGCGCGTTGACGGTTCAGAGTACGCAGGAGGGCGCTTTTAGTCCCGAAGACATTACAGTCTTGCAAACACTGGCCGATCAGGTGGCCAACGCTATCACCAATGCCCGGTTGTATGAAGCCCTGGAATTGGAACAGTACTTGATGAATGCTTTGATGGACAGCATCCCGGATCACATCTATTTCAAAGATCGGGAGAGTCGCTTCCTTCGCGCCAGCCGTTCGCAAACTGACCATTTTAGGTTGAGCAATCCGCTGGACATCATCGGCAAAAGCGATTTCGATTTCTTTACCGAAGATCATGCCCGCCCTGCTTACGAAGACGAGCAGCGCATCATCCGCACCGGCGAACCGCTCGTTGGACTTGAAGAGCGCGAGACATGGTCTGATCGACCCGACACCTGGGTTTCGACGTCGAAAATGCCTTTACTTGACCGCGAAGGCACCATCATCGGCACGTTTGGTATTTCGACGGATATTACGGAGCGTAAAAACGTGGAGATGCAGTTGGCTCAGGAGCGCAACCTGCTGCGCACCCTCATCGACAACCTACCGGATTACATCTATATCAAGGACCGCCAAAGCCGTTTCTTGATCAACAACATTGCGCATCTGCGTGTATTGGGCGCGCAGACGCAGGAAGAAGTGATCGGGAAGAGCGACTTTGATATGTTTCCTCACGAACTGGCAACCCAGTATTACACCGATGAGCAAAAATTGATGGAAACCGGTGAAATCTTGATCGATCGTGCGGAACCGGTGGTGGATCAGACGACGGGCCAGCAGCAGTGGGTATCGAGCACCAAAATTCCACTGCGAGACGCCGACGACAACATCACCGGTTTTGTGGGGTTGACCCGCGATATCACTGAACGCAGACGCACCGAGGCTCTGATGCGGCGACGCGACCTGCAACTCCAAACGGTAGCCGACGTCGCACGCTTAGCAAGTGAGGTGTTGGACGTGGATAGCTTGATCCAGCAGGCTGTGAATCTGCTGCGCAAGCAACTGGATCTGTACTATGCGGGACTGTTCCTCGTGGATACGATGACCGCCCCGGCTGAGTTTGCCAGCGTGCCACGCCGACAATGGGCCGTGTTGCGCGCCGGAACCGGTGAAGCCGGCGCGCAGATGATGGCCCGCCGGCATCGTCTGGAAGTCGGCGGCAGTTCGATGATCGGGCAGTGCGTGGCGACGGGAGAAGCGCGCATCGCGCTTGACGTGGGTGCCGAGGCCGTGCGTTTCGACAATCCGCTGCTGCCGGAAACGCGTTCGGAACTGGCGCTGCCGCTCCGCAGCCGTGGCGGCGTCATCGGTGCGTTGACCATCCAGAGCGCTGAAGCCGCCGCTTTTGGGCAGGAAGACATCGCCGTGCTGCAAGCGTTGGCGGATCAATTGGCTAACGCTATCGAAAATATCCGTCTGTTCGAACAGACGCAGAGCGCCCTGCGCGATCTGGAAATGGTTCAGCGCCAGTATGTGCGCGAGACCTGGGGTGGGCGTCAGGTATCGACGTTACTTACTGATTATGAGGCGACGCGGCCTGGTATCACTCCCTTGCAGGCTGTCGACATTTTGCCCGAAATACAGCAAGCATTGACCCGTCAGGAAGCCGTGGCCTTGTCCGGTAACACACAGGCTATTGACCACGCCGCTCTGGTTGCGCCGATTTCGCTGCGCGATCAGATCATCGGCGCGCTGGGTATCCACGACGAAGACCAGGGCCGGCGCTGGACGCAGGACGAGATCGCCCTGGTGGAAACGATCGCCGAACGCATGGGCATCGTCGCCGAAACGTTGCGCTTGCTCGAAGAGACCCAACGCCGCGCCGCGCGCGAGCGCCTGACGCGCGAGATCACCGATCAAATCCGCGGGGCGCTCACGGTCGATGAAGCGATTCAGCGCGCGCTGCAGCACTTGGGCCAGGCATTGGAGGCCGATATGCAGGCGCGGATCGATATCGGACGAGCGCAAACCTCAGAGGCTTCAGAACAGAGGGGGATGTAATGCAGACTCATTCATCGCCGGTTGAGATAGATCAAGTCCAGATCTGGCGCATCCAAACGGCCCGGGCGATTATGCGGATTTCGACGGCGGCAGCGGCTGTGCTTTTGGCCGTCCTGGTCGGTTTGTGGATCATCGTTCCACAGTTTTCGCTCCGTGGTATGGTGTTGGCGATGCCCCTGGTTTTCCTGGTATTTAGCGTGGCCGGTCTGTTGTTGCTCCGTCGCCAACAACCAACCCTTGCCATTGCGATTTACGTGCCTGGATTAGTTTCTGGTTTGCTAGGCGCTATCTACCTTCTGGGCGGCGTTACTGGACCGGTGATATCGGGTCTTGTAGCAGCGGGGGTGGTGGTGGGACTGATCGGCGGCGCCAGGTCGTTGCGGTACTTTTCCTTTGCGATGGGCGTTGCTTATCTGACGCTGGCGGTTTTGGAGATCACACAGACGTTGCAACCTTTGCGCGTGCCCGATAACGTAAGCTGGATACTTGAAATCTCGCTCTTTTTGAACGCACTGGTCGTGACGACTTTTGTGATGGGGGTATTCATTCGCCAGACTGAACGAGCCGCTGCCGCTGAACGACAACGCAGCCTTGAACTCGCCGAGGCCAGTCGCCAGGCCGAGGAGCTGGCGCTGGCCGAGCGCGAAGCCCGCGAGCGGGAGCGCCGGGCTGCGTTGCACATCCGTGAGACGGTGGCCGGATACGTGGATTACCTGTCGCTGGTGGCCTCAGGCGAGTACACCGCGCGGGTGGATGTGGGTGAATTGGATGAGGACGTCGAGGGCGACCGCGAACTGCACGCCCTGGGCGAGTACCTCAATGCGACGGTGGATACGCTGGTTGTTGCGCTCACGCAGTCCCAAGAGGTGCAACGCCGCTATGCAGAACAGACGTGGCAAACCGCGCTCGAAACGGGCCGCGTGCAGCCAGAATTTGCCTACCGGCAAAATCAAATTGCGCCGCAAGCCGAATGGCTGCCGCAGATGCAGCAAGCCGTGGTTAGCGGGGCGCTGGTGGCTGACGGTGAAAACGCGGCCGCGCCGTTGGTCATCAACCGGCAAGTGGTGGGCGCTCTCGGCGGACAGCGCCCCGATGGCCGCCCGTGGACCGCTGAAGAGTTGGCCTTGATCGAAGACGTGACCGGGCAACTCGCCCAAACCATCGAGAGCCTGCGGTTGTTCGATGAGACGCAACGCCGCGCGGCGCGCGAGCGCGTGCTGCGCGAGGTGACGGCCCGCGTGCGCAGTTCCACCGATCCGGAAACGGTGCTCAAATCGCTGGTGCGCGAGGTCGGCGCCGTGTTGAACCGCGCGACGTTTGTGCGGTTAATCGCGCCTGAAGACAGCGCCCTGCAAACGCCAGACGCGCGCGAATCGGATAGGGACGTTGCCGCGATCGGGAGCGAAGGAGGTTTGTGACGTGAGCATACTGACCACAGACATTCGCGCGACCTTTGACGCGCTGCTGGAGAAATACGACGCATTGCTGCGAACGCATCCGACTTACGTCAGAATGCCGGCGCAGTTGCGACGGGACACGGCGCAGCGCACGCTGGCGCTCGCGCTAGATTGGTTGGAAAGCGGCGATGACGCGCAGTTGATCCAATTCATCCAGACTGCCGCCCAGGAACGGCTGGCGCAAAGCCCGGACGTGAGTATGATGCAGCACGCGGTCAGGATGCTCGGCGCGTTGATCGCTCCCTTGATCGCGGACGCGCCGACGGCTCAAAAAGTATGGGATACGCTCTTCAAAGCGCAGGAGATCATCGCCGAACTGATGATGGAAGCTTTGCGCCAGGAAATCGCTGAACGCCAGCAAGCGGAAACGGCGCTCCAATCCGTCGCGACGCGCTTCCGCGCAATTTATGAAAGCACGAACGACGCTATTATGCTGCTGACTCCCACGGGCTTTTTCGATTGTAACCCGCAAACGTTGCAGCTTTTTGGATTTGCCAGCCGGGAAGAGTTTATCCAGGCTCACCCTGGGCAAATATCGCCGCCTTTCCAGCCGGATGGCCGCGATTCGACGACAGCCTCGCTGGAGCGGATCGAAGTGGCTTACCAGCAGGGATACAACCGTTTCGAGTGGGTCCACCGCCGCCAGGACGGCGTTGATTTCCAGGCGGAAGTCGTGCTCTCAGCGTTTGAATTGGAAGGCCGGCAAGTCTTACAGGCGATTGTGCGCGATATCGAACCGCTGGTGCGGCGTGGACGCCAGGTGCGGATCAGCACCGAGGTGGCGCAAGAGATTGCGACGGCGCCGGCATTGGAGGAGTTGTTCCGGCGCGTGGTGACGCTTATCAAAGAACGCTTCGGCTACTATCACGCGCAAATTTTCCGCTACGACCCGGCGCAAGATGCCGCGGTGCTGGTGACGGGCTATGGCGAAACCGGTGCGCAGATGCTCGCGGCGGGGCACAAACTGGCGATGGGGCGCGGCGTGGTGGGAACCGCAGCCGCGACCGGACGCTCGATTCTGACGCCGGACACGGCGCGCGACGCCGACTGGCGGCCCAACCCCTACCTGCCGGACACGCGCGGCGAGTTGGCGGTACCGATCAAACTGCGCGGGGAAATATTAGGCGTCCTGGACGTGCAAAGCGACCGGGTGGGAGTGTTGACGCAGGAAGATCAATTGTTGCTGGAAGGACTCTGTGGACAGATCGCTCTCGCCATCGAACAAAAGCGGAGCGAGGCGGCATTGGCTTATGAACACTACTTGCTCGAAACACTGCTGGAGAATGTTCCAGCCGCTATCTACTTCAAAGACCTTGAGAGTCGCTTTCTGCGCGTCTCGCGGGCCTCTGCGCGGGCGTTTGGCTGCGATGACCCGGCTGAAGCCATCGGTAAAACCGATTTCGACTTTTTCACCGAAGAACACGCGCGTCCGGCCTACGAGGATGAACAGCACATCATTCGTACCGGGGAGATCGTCCACAAAGAAGAACTCGAAACCCGCATTGGCCGCCCTGATACATGGACGCTGACCACAAAAATGCCGCTGCGTGACGCGAACGGCGTCATTGTGGGTACTTTCGGCATCTCGGTTGATACCACCGAGACCAAAGTGGCAGAAATCAGGCTCAACGCAGAACGCAACCTGATGCGTTCCATTATTGATTCCACGCCTGACTGGATTTTCGTGAAAGACCAGGAGCATCGTTATCAGTTGGTCAATGCCAGTTGCGCGCGCGCGTTGCACTTACAGCCAGAGGACTTTATCGGTAAGAACGACCTTGAGGTGGGCTTTACTGAAGACGTCGTCAAAGGGGACCCGGACAGGGAGATACGCGGATTCCGGGCAGATGAGCGCGAGGCGATGGATACCGATCGCATGGTTACAAGTCCACGTGTGCCCATTACCCTTGATGGCGTCGTCCATATATTTGACGATATGCGAGTGCCTCTGCACGATGCGGAGGGCCGGGTATGGGGGGTTTTGGGCATTAGCCGTGACGTGACCGAGCGAGAGCAGGTCGATGCCCGAATGCGTGAGACAGTGCAAGAATTGGAGCGCCTGTATCGCGCGGCGACGCGCGAAGGCTGGCGAACCTTCCATGAGACAGGGCGCCTGGCTAGCGGCTATCGTTTTGACCGCGTCAATGTCGCGCCGGCCGAAGACCTGTGGATGCCGCAGATTCAGCCGGCGGTCGAGGCCACCACGTTTGTCTCGACGACGGAGCGGGAAACTGTTGCGGTCACGCCGTTGGCGGTGCGCGGGGAAGTCATTGGCGCGTTGGGCGTCTACGATGACCCGCAGCATCCGCTTTCGGCAGACGAGGTCACGTTGTTGGAGGAGATCATCGAACAGGGGGCGCTGGCGCTGGAAAATGCGCGCTTGTTTGAAGAAAGCCAGCATCGCGCGGTTCGTGAACAGGTGGCGGCGCAGGTCACCGCGCGCATCCGTGAAACGCTGGATATGGAAGCCGTACTGCGCACGGCTGCCGAGCAACTGCGCCAAACCCTGGACCTGGAGGATTTGGTCATTCAGTTGGCCACGCCTGAAACTGCGCCGCCCAGCGCGGAAGGCGTCGTGGAACCTTGAGGGTCATAAAGGAACCGGAGTGTTTGGAGAATTTTGGAGCTTAGTTGTGACTCTGAGCGAAGCGCGGAAACTCGCGTTATAAAAGGTTTTATTGGTTGGTGAAAGGAGATCATATGTTATGTAAACAACTTGGGATCGTGTTTATTGTTCTTTGCCTGGTGTTGGCCGGCTGCAGAGGAACGCCAAAACCCAAGACCTATACCATCGG
>MTKY01051310.1_pt1 | contig 38301 bp, 28 predicted proteins | sample 1042731 | NCBI WGS metagenome assembly MTKY01 (sample SAMN06212206, study PRJNA360538) | anaerobic digester metagenome | biome: Wastewater treatment plant; material: sludge; isolation source: anaerobic digester fed with sludge from wastewater treatment plant | place: Denmark: WWTP Soeholt ...
TAGTCCATACCTCGACTGAAGAAATACTCCGCCCACGCCCGGCGCTCTGCCTCACTGCGCGCCTTACGCCATTGCCCGTCTGGACGTGGCACGTCGAACGGATCGGGCGGTGACGGCGTCTCCTGTTCCAATGCATTCACCAGTCTTTCTACCAGCCATGCATTGCGTCCTTCGCGGACAACAAAACGCAGGTCAGCCCGCAAGACCTTGTCCCAGGGTTCAGGCGGCAGGATGTGATGGTAGACATCGCTGGCGATCAGACGCGGTATCAGGTAGGAGTCTGGCATATCATCAGCACCTTGGCGCACCAGGCGTTCTGCAACGTCGGCCAGTGTTTGATTGCGGGCAATGATTGCCTCCAAGTCGCGTTCGGCCCGTCGGGCCAGGCTCACGGTGTAGCGTCGTGCGGCAACGTTCACAACATGCACGATCAAATCATCGCCAGGCACAGTGCCCATACGTTGGTACCACGCAGCCAGCGCCGGCATCGGCTTCAAGCCCCAAAAGGACTCGCCTTGCACCAGATGTTCGACGCGGGTTTCCAAGACCGGCCCGCCCGCCAATTCAAGCGTTACCGCGCCCGCAGTGCGCAGCGCGCCGACAAAGAAGTCAGGCCAGAGCGCCAGCCAGCTCTCGATACCCAAGACCAAACCGCCGGATGATACATCTTCTGCGCTCAACGGTTGGCGGAAGACGCTACCGGTAAGGTGATTTGGCCACCAGGTATAGCGCGCCGGACGCCCACCCAATGTAGCCGCCAACGGTAAACTGTTGAGGGCATTCCGCAGCGTCGAACGCGGGTTTCGCGTCTGCACTGGACGCACTTGCGCAACGTGTGCCCAGATTTCATCCAGTGTCAGCGGTGCAGATGCCGTGGAGAGCGCCTGCGTTACCAGTTGAGTATAGGAAGGTTGATCAGCCATTGTGTGGTCCTCCGCAATCAGTATAACACGCAAAAAGAGCCAGCACAATTACAACTGGCTCTTCGTTATCAGATCTCATTCCCTCTGAACCGCAACCGGCACAAACCACCCCTCCCGATCCTACTATGGCCTCGTGCCCTATGCCTGGAACGCGTCCGAATTCCCTTTTTCTTTTCTATAAGCCTCTACCCCTTCTACAAACGTCGTGAAATCCGTGAAACTGGTGAAAGATGTGAACACTTTTCACCATATTCACCATTTTCTAGGTAGATCCTTCATTGTCGGATGATAAAAAGTTGGTTATCCGCAGCACGCGCGGTCGCTCATCAATGGGAAGCTGATACATAGATCCACCCCGCTTCTCACTCTCCGCCGGAAACAGCATCCCCTGTTCCTTCAGCTTCACCTTCACCCCGTGCTCCGTATCGGCGAACACAATCCCGCTATCCCGGTAGCACTTACGCACCACGTCTCATATGAACTCCGTCATCGTTGGCAGCCAAGTATCACGCAGCGCCTCCAGCGTGAACAACGCGAGGAACGTTACTTCCATAATCATACTGTCACCTGAAAACCGCTCCAAAACACCGGCGGTGACCGTATGACAGTTTGACAGTAATACTGTCCCTACTGTCAACTGTCTCTCTGCCTGGATAATGCCATTTCTGGTAGACAGTATTCTCTTGTCTCATTGACGCTCCTCTATTGCCAGACGATACTGCCACGTCGCCGGGCCGCGTGCGTTCTTGAGTTCCTGCTGTTCGATCTCGCCGCCGGCCAATAGATCGGCCAGCGGGCGCTCCACCTCGGACCACTTCACCTTGAGGGCGCGCAGCAAGTCCCGCCGTGTGACCCAGGCGGGGCCGGCCTTGACTAACACAGTCTTGATCCCGTCGCTGTAATCACAATCATTGTGCAGTTCGCGCATCTTGGCGAAGAGTTCGTGCAGATTCCTGCGCCACGCTTCGACGATCTGCTGGGCGCGATAGATGTGGCGCGCTTCCAAGATCACCGGCAACCTGGGCGCGTCGAAGGCGGCCAGGATGATGGCGACCTTGATGAGCATCGTCCCCAGGCGGCCATAGCTGGCCTTGAAATCGTTGCCCACCGCATTCCCTTGGAGGATGTCGAAGCTGGTCGCTTTGGCATACTGCTCCCAGGCCATCCAGGCTTCTCCATCGCGCGTAAACTGGACCTTGGAAGCGGCCAACGGCATACTTAACGCCACTTCCTTGATCTTGCGCGGGGCGTCGGCGTTGTCATCGGCAGCCGTCTCGGTCACGTTGAGGTACGCCTCTGGCATCGGCAGGAGCTGCGTGGCGACCCGCCGCAAGCCCTTGATCAGATCGGGCGGATACACGAGTGGTTCCGGCCAGAAACGCCAGACGCCGACGTCATCACTGCCGACCAGGGCAAAGCGGGCGAAGAAGCCGTTGGCCCACAGTTTCCGTTTCCCCAAATGTTCGGCCATATCGCCATACGTGGTCACCCCGAAGATGTTCAGGTAAGGCTTCTGGACCAACTCATGCCCGCGGGAAAGCGTGTTGCGCGTCATCGCCTCGTCAGGACAATCGTACAGATCCAGGACCAACGGCAGCAGCCCGGACGTGAAGTCGCGGTTGAAGCTGTCGAGCAACTTCGCCGCCTCTTCGAGCAGCCACCCGCGCTGTGCGGCCAAAGCGCGCCCTTGCAGCCAGCGTTCCTGGACCACGGTTTGCCAGGTGTCATACGTGACCGGGATGCGCGTCGTCAGATCCAGCGCCAGGGCTTCGGGTGTCTGTTGGTCGGCCAGCAGGAAGTGTTGTAGACCGGCGGCCTCTAGCAGCCCTCTGACGACGGCCAGGGCTGTGCTCTTGCGCTGCACGGTGCTGGGACCCAGATAGAGCATATACAGGTTGGGGTAGATCGCGTGCTTGGCGACACTCACGTCCAGAAACAGCCGTCGCGCAATCGCCAGGCCTCCCAGGAAGATCCCGGCGGCGGTGTGAAACGCCGTCGGCGTCATCGGGCTGGCGATACCGGCGAAGGACACGAACGCATCCAGCCAGTGCCCGGTCTCGCGCGCTGCCGCGATTTGTGCATCTGTCAGACGCGCGTATTCCGGCAAGTCTGGGGCCAGGGATAGGTCCAATGGAGCCGCCTGGAGGATGACATCCGTGTTGTCAGCGAGCGTTTTTGAGGGGAATGAAGCTGCGTTTTCCGGCGTCCCGGTTGGAATCGTGGACACATCGTTGCGCCCATTCCCTGACTGCCCGTAGCCTTGCCGGGCCAGTTCCCGCGCGGCTGCGGTGAAGTCGCCGTGATGTTCCAAGAGCGCATACACGGAAAAAGCATCGTAGCAGTGATCTGCCTCAAAGGGCGCGCCGTTGGTGGTGAAGACGAAGAGCTTGCGCGGGTAGTAGTTCCAGGTGGCGCTGATGCCATCGCTTTTCCCGGGCCGGCGCAGATCAAGCGCGGCGTCGCGTTGCTTGACGATCTGCCAGCCGGCTGCGGCCAACAGGGGCAACACATCGCCACGCGCGTTGTAGTCGTCGCCTGGACGCATCCTGGCAGCATCCAAAGGTGTCGCCGGACGATATTCGCGGGGCGGCGCTTCGCCCTTGCGTTGCCAGCTTTCTAGCCAGCCCAACAACGCCAGCGCGTTGGGTAAGGGGACGACTGGCGTCCCGGCTTCGCCCAGAAAGCGGTAGCGTCCGCCTTCAGGATGTAGCGAGGGCGGTGCGAGGGTCAGGTGACCGTTGGCACGTACCTCTATGGCCGTCTTTTCACCCAGGTCAGGCCGGGTGAAAGTACGGCGCGTCAGCAGCTGGCCATCATCACCCGTCAGATCGTCGCAGCGCAACCAGATATGCTGTCGTCCGCTGCCCGTTTCGACACGGCGACTGTGGCGCAAGTCGGGGAAGGCGCGCAATAACTCGTCTCGCGCCTGTTCCCAGCCGTCACCGTCGAAGTCCAGGATGACCAGGTTGTTGGAAACCGCGCCGGTCACGATGCCGAGTGCGCCGTCCTCCTGCCTGGCAAACCACGCGCGCAGTTCATCTTCGCGCGGACGGCAGGTCTGATACACCTGCCAATCGTTCAGGGCAGGGCGTTTGTCGCCGGCGACGATGGGCAGCACGGCGCATCCTTCGTTCAGATAATACTGCGCCCAGCGCAACAAGACTCCGTTACGTAATGGTTCCGTTCCTGACGCCAGGTCAGGCTGAGTTGTTGTCATAAATCACCTCCTTGATTGAAAAAAGTTGCTCACGCAAGTGCTTGCCGGTTTTCGTGAGTGGCACGTACCGGCCGACGATGTCTTCAATATGAAGTCGTTCTTTGATGATTTCGATAATGCTCATAGTTTCCCTTTGAATTTGCCCCACTAAGCCCTTGAGCAGGCCTTGCGGTAGATTTTGATTTTGATGTCCTTATGTATTGCGTGCCAGACAACACAAAAGGGGAGGACCCAGGATTGCTCCTGAATCCTCCCCTTTTGTTCTCCTTACGGCATTCTTGCACCGCTTGGAGCGCCGCAGGCTTGAAGGCTTCCTGCGGTTCGGAGCGCTTAGCCCCAGACCTTTAACCATTATTATACCATACCGGGTATAGCAAAATCAAGGGGGGTTTGGGTGCAAAGTATCGCAGTGATTGTCGAACGAAATTGAACTGCGCGTTAGTCCGCTACGCTGCGACCCCAGGAAAAGCATCGCGGTTGCACCTGATACAGTACCCCGTTGCCGATACCGATTCGGGCTATGTGGACGGTATACTGGGAGCGATTTTGCCGTGCTTATGGTACAGCTTCTTGATGTTTAGAGTGTCGCCGGTGTGTAGCTTTTGGTCACTATGGGAGATATCCCTGTTTGGCAGCGGTCAAACCTGACGCTGATCCAAGGTCTGCCTTTGACGGTACAGAGCAAAACAAGGCCTTTTTGTCCTACTATGGCCCCGTGGGTTATACCTGGATGGTGAAAAACGTAGCGCTTAATAAAGCATCGGATTCTGCTACGCGTAATTGCTGCGTTAAAACATCTATTGCGCTTCCACCTGCGACTACGGTTCAATTATGAGGAACTGTGCGGCAAGTTGTCTAGAATTTTCTTGGCAGTTGAGGACGCCGGTATGACGAAAAAACGGACAGTTTGGCGTCTCTGCCATACCGTAACGGTGTAAACAGCGATTTTGCGGCGACGGTAGCTCCCGGAACACCCCAAAGTGCTGTGCCAGGGCCAAAACAGGGCAGAAGTGGGGTAAAAACCCCCGCAAAACCCCGTTCGATGTCGCCAAAACCAGGATTGAGCAACGATTTCGGCCTTGACGGTATGAGGGGAAAACGGCACTTTTTTTCCCTACCATGTCTTTTTCCTTCATACCTGCAATTTGGATCATCGGGATTGGGCTTGTGCCCTGGCGCGCAAGTGCCTGTGGCGACATTGCGCGCCAGGGTGCGGATGAATACGGTAGGGGCTTTGTTTTGCCTTTGCCCTGCCATCGCCCTCTCAGTCCGTCTGCGTGGCGGTCGGGATCGCGGGCCGGTTGCGTCGCGGTCGGTCGGTTGTAGAATAGGCGGAAAGGTCAAATACCCGTGAGAGAGTAACAAAGCCATTGTATTGTGTAAAGTCGTTTGACATCGAATTCTGGGGGCCGGACGGTATGTGTACGTCGTTCTACCTGGGCGCGCTGAAAGCGGCGACGCTGATGGCAGATGCGCTTGGCGAAGCGATCCCCCGCTATGCGGAATTGCTGGAAAAGGGCGTCGCGGCGATGCAGTCCGAGTTGTGGAACGGCGAGTATTTCATCCAGAAAATCCAATGGACGGGTCTGCGCGCAGGCGATCCCACGCAGCAGCAACAAAGCTGGAATGTGAACTACTCGCCAGAAGCCCAGGCGTTGTTGGAAAAGGAAGGCCCCAAATACCAGTACGGCAACGGCTGCCTCGCCGACGGCGTCCTCGGCGCGTGGATCGCGGCGGTCTGCGGGGTGGGAGAGTTCCTGGATCGTGAGCAGGTGCGCGACCATCTGCTGGCCGTGCATCGCTATAACCTGCGGCGCGATCTGTCGGAGCACGTCAACCCGCAGCGTCCGGCGTTCGCGTTGGGCAAGGATGGCGGTTTGTTGCTCTGCACCTGGCCCCGCGACGACGCGCTCACGCTCCCCTTCGTCTACAGCAACGAGGTGTGGACCGGCATCGAATACCAGGTGGCATCGCACTTGATGCTGCTCGGCGAAGTCGAGGCGGGGTTGGAGATCGTGCGTACTGCCCGCGACCGCTACGATGGCCGCGTGCGCAATCCCTTCGACGAGTATGAGTGCGGGCACTGGTACGCCCGCGCGATGGCGTCCTACGGCCTGCTGCAAGGCTTGACGGGCGTTCGCTATGACGCGGTGGAGAAAGTGCTTTACATCCAGCCGAACATCCCTGGCGATTTCCGCGCCTTCCTCAGCACCGCCAGCGGCTACGGCGCGGTTGGAGTGCGGGATGGCGAACCCTTTGTGGAGGTGAGGTTTGGCGTGATTCCGTTCGAGAAGCTGGTATACACACCGTCGGCAGCTCAACCCGTCGATGTAGAAAAAAGGATTCCTCCCTCCACTGCCGAATAACCCAATATGGCAGCGTTTCAAACGAGCTGAAAACTCAGGGCCAGCGCGTCAAGAGAGCGTCCCTGGCGCGCTGGCGTCAAACTCCGACCGTCCCAACCGAGATAAAAAACATCTATTGGATATAGACTCTGTTTCATCAATATGCTAAAAACACTTCTTCGTCTTTGGGCCTCCTGTATGCTTGCTCTCAAGCGCCTGCTCGCGCAGCGCGGACTGGCGCTGGCGATTCTGTTGGGATTGGTCATCGCCATCGCGCTCGTGATGAGCATCCCGCTCTACGCCGAGGCGACCTATTACCGGGTGCTGAGCGAGGGGCTGTTCTCCGACACGCCGCAGTATCGCGGGCTGGTCATTCGTCCCCCTGTCGCGCTGGTGTGGCGCTACTCAGGTTCGTTCACCGCACCAATCCAATGGGAAGACATCGGCCCGCTCGATAGCTACTTCGACACTCAGGTTTACCGCGATTTGAAGTTGTCGCCTTCGCCCAACGTGCCCGGCGCGCGGTTGTTCAACACTGGCACGTTTGGCCTCTTCACCGCTCAGGATGCCGAGCGCGTCACCGAGATCCAACCGGCCTACCGGATCGGGCTGGCGGCTATCGGCCAACCGGAACAACATATCACCATCGTCGAGGGCGCTTTTCCAACGGAGACTGCGCCTGCCGCCGGGGCGTTCGGGGTCGCCATCAGCAGAGCCATTGCCGAGAAGATGGGCATCAATATCGGGGAGACCTACATCGCCTATGACCTGCGCGCTATGCACGGCTACGGGGCCGCCCCGGCCAAATTCGAGCTGCGCGTCGTCGGGATATGGGAGCCCCTCGACCGGCGCGCCGAGTTCTGGGACTACAGCCAGCTTCCCGTAAACAACCTCGTATTCGTGGCAGAAAGCACGTTCGCCAACCGTATCAGTCCCGCTCTGGACGACGAAGTCTACCAGGCGCTCTGGTACTTGCCGATGGATGCAGACGAAATTTACCTCAGCGATATCGAGCCGTTGTTGGCCCGCATCGAACGCCTGCGGCGCACCGCCACCCAGATTCTGCCGGGGACGATCCTGGATACCGACGCAGTCAAGGTGTTGCAGCGCTACCAGACGGCGGCCAACGAGTTGATGCGGCTTCTTTTTGCGTTCAGCGTGCCCGTCATCAGCCTGATCGTGGTCTTCGTCGTGCTGGTCATCAGTTTGATGGTGGAACAACACCGCAACCAGATCGCCGTCTTACGCAGTCGCGGGGCGACCGCCGGTCAGGTGAGCGGCGTCACCCTGCTGGAAGGGAGCCTGCTCGGCGGCGTGGCCCTGCTGTTCGCGCTGCCCCTCAGTCTGCTGCTGGCCTACACCATCGGACAGGTTCGCAGTTTTCTGGAGTTCACGCTGGCGACCGATTTGCGCGTAGGGATGACCTGGGGCACGGCGCGGCTCGGCATCGTAGCGATGGCCGCCACCCTGATTGCCCAGGTTATGCCAGCCCTGGAAGCTGCGCGGCATACCATCGTCACGTACAAACAAGAGCGCGCCCGCGTCTTGCGCCCGCCCTGGTGGCAGCGCGCGTGGCTGGATGTGCTGCTACTCATCCCGGCGGGATACGGCGCGTATCTGCTGCGCCAGCAAGGCAGCGCGGCGGTTTCCACTGAGACGCTGCCCGCCGATCCATTGCAAAACCCGCTGTTGTTCCTGGCGCCCGCTTTGAGCCTGTTTGCCCTGGCGCTGATCACCCTGCGCGTGCTCCCCTGGCTGATGAAGGCGTTGGCCTGGTTGGGCGCGCAGACCCATAGCGTGGGCTTTCTGCTCGCCGCGCGGCAACTGGCGCGCGCGCCCGGTCTCTACGCCGCGCCGCTGGGACTGCTCATCCTCACCCTGAGCCTGGCGACCTATACGGCGTCGCTGTCTGCCACGTTGGAAAACCACCTGCACGACCAGCAGTTCTACGCGGTGGGCGCCGACGCAAGCCTGGTCGATACCGGCGACGCGCGCGGCGGCGGGGATATTGTGATGTCCGACCGCCCCGGCAGCGAGGAGACGGGCTGGCGTTTCCTCCCGGTATCCGAGTATCGCACCGCGCCCGGCGTCGAGGCCGCGGCGCGCATCGGGCGCTATAGGGCGCTCGTGCAAACGGGCGACGGCTTCAAGTCCGGCGCGTTCATCGGTGTGGATCGCGTGGATTTTTCACAGGTCGCCTTCTGGCGTGCGGATTTTGCGCCGGCTTCACTGGGAGAACTGATGAACCAGCTTGCCATCACCGAGAATGGCGTCCTGCTCCCCCGGGATTTTATGGAGACGTATTATCTCCAAATCGGCGATACCGTCCACGTCACCGTGCTGGCGTATGAAACGTCGACGGTGCTCGCGCTCAAGATTGTCGGGAATTTCGATTATTTCCCGACGTGGTATCCGGAAACCGGCCCGCTGGTGGTAGGCAACCTGGAGCATTACTTTTTGCAGGCCCAGACTCAGCTTCCCTATCAAGTGTGGCTGAACACACAGCCCGATGTGGATTTCGAGCACCTGGCCGGTACGCTGTGGGAGATCAACAGAGGCTCACAGGATATGCTCGTGGCTTCGCGGCGCATCCTCAAAGCGCAACAGCAACCGGAACGCCAGGGGCTTTTTGGTCTCCTCTCGGTGGGCTTTGGGGCTGCCGCCGTGCTGACGGCGCTCGGCTTTATCCTGTACGCTCTCTTCTCGTTCCGCCGCCGCGCCGTCGAATTGGGCGTATTGCGCGCGGTGGGCCTTTCCACGCGCCACATGACGGGCTTTGTGGCCTGGGAACTGCTCTTTCTGCTCATCATCGGCAGCGCGGCTGGGACGGGGCTAGGCATCTGGGCCAGCCATACCTTCGTCCCTTTCCTGCAAGTCGGCGGAGACCTGGCCGCTCACACACCCCCGTTCGTCGTCGAAATCGCGTGGGCAGCCATCCTGCGGCTGTACGTCCTGTTCGGCGCTTTGTTCATCGTCGCGCTCGGCGTGTTGGTGCGCTCGCTCGTGAAGATGAAACTGTTCCAGGCTATTAAAATGGGGGAGACGGTGTAGGCGAAAATCTGGCCGGGACGGGTCATCCCTGCTCCAATTCTCCGTTCCCTTTGCTGTTCTGCTGAGATAAGGCTAGAAAGGACAGAAAATGAAAAACTGGTTCCAGTGGCTGTTGATTGTAATGCTGTTGTTCTCTGCGTGGGGCTGCGGGTTGAGCGAGAGCCTGTTTGAGGACGAAGAATTCATCCTAGAATACTATGAGGAGGATGAAGAACCGTGGGAAGAAGACGGTATTGACGTATTCGACGATGAGGAACCTGACAATGGCATAAGCGGTATCTTCGAGTCGGGCGAGTGCGAATACGAGGAAGAGTACGACGTAGACCTGGAATGTGGTTACGTCATCGTCCCGGAAAACTACGACGCCCCCGATGGCAACCAGGTTTACCTGGCCGTTACCATTATCCGTAGCCCGGGCGGCGCGCGTCACGCCGATCCGGCGGTCTATCTGGAAGGCGGCCCCGGCGGCAGCGCCACTGCCGACGTGGAAAGCTGGCTGGAGCAGCCGTTCCTGAACGACCGCGACCTGATCCTCTTCGACCAACGCGGCACGGGGTGGTCCAGGCCAAGCCTGAACTGTATCGAGTTGGAAACGGGGGATGAGGAAGAGTTGGATGCGGCCCAGGCGTGCTACGAACGGCTGCTCGACGAAGACATTGACCTCACCCAATACAACAGTTACGTCAACGCCGCCGACTTGGACGCGCTTCGCCAGGCGTTGGGCTATGATACGTGGAACCTGCTCGGCGTCTCCTACGGCACGCGGCTGGCCCTCACCGCTATGCGCGATCGTCCTCAGGGCATCCGCAGCGCCATCCTCGACTCGGTCTATCCGCCCGAAGTGAATGCCTACGAGGAAGAATCCATCAATGGCGTCCGCGCTTTCGAAATGGTGTTTGCCGGGTGTGCGGCAGATGCAGCGTGTCGCCGGGCTTTCCCCGACCTTGCACAGACGCTCTATACACTGCTGGACGATCTCCAGGCCAATCCGGTCGAGTTCATTCACAACGATCCCTGGACAGACGAAGAGGAAGAGGTCTCTCTGGACGGCGTCGAACTAGCAGCGGCTATTTTCCAAGCGCTTTACGATACGGATACCATCCCGTGGATTCCCTACGCTATCGAGCAAATCGTACAGGAGAACTACGAGGAAGCGTGGATTTTGCTCTCAGGCGGCGCGGAAGCCCCAGGCTATAGCCGGCGCCGTCAGGAACTTGACGAGGATTTGTCGGACAGTGAAGGATTCTTCTATTCCGTCGAATGTTACGAAGAAGTGCCGTTCAATAGCGCCGCCGAAGCTGCAAAGCTAACGAAGAACAGTACCTCACCGCTTATTCCGCACCTGACACCGAACCCCAAATCGGTATTCGAGATCTGCGCCGTATGGGATGTGGGCGCGGCTCCGCTGATCGAAACCAGGCCGGTCCAGAGCGACATCCCCACGCTGGTACTGGCCGGCGATTACGATCCCATCACCCCGCCGGCCTGGGCGCAGAGCGCCGCGCGCCACCTGTCCAACAGTTTCTACTTTGAGTTTCCTGGTGTGGGGCATGGCGTACTCGCTACGGAATGTGGGCAGATGCTCATCGCCAATTTCCTCAACAACCCGCGCGTCAAGCCTGCCCCCCGTTGCCTCGCAAAGCTCGGCGCGCCAAAGTTTCAGGTTCCGTAAAACGGAACCACTTCCCGTTCAGGCTGGCCTGCGACCGCGCCCGCCCTACGGTACGACCACGACGCTGGCGCTCGGAGCGGCGCCGACAACCGCCGTTTACTGCAATGCCACACGCCAGAGCCTGTGGATGGCCTTGACCCGGTTGCTAAAATCGCAAAAGCCGCCACAATATAAAATAACCAACGGGGTTGGGGGACGCACATCCCAAAGCCCTGACATAACGATTCCAAGGAGGCACTTATGAAAATCACCGATCTGAAATGCGCTATTATCGGCCAAAATCCCGTGGTACGCATCACCACCGACGAGGGCATTGACGGTTACGGGCAGGCAGAATCCGCCAAGCCCTATCTTAAACCGCACGTCCTCTTCTATAAACAATGGCTTGTTGGGGCAGACCCTACCAACGTCGAGCGCGTGATGCTGCGCATCCGGCGGATGGCGAGTTTCAAACCCTGGGGCAGCGCGGTCAGCGCGATTGAGATGGCCCTGTGGGACATCGCGGGCAAGGCGGCCGGCCTGCCGGTCTACAAGCTGCTCGGCGGCAAGGTGCGCGATAAAGTGCGCGTCTACAATGGCAACGTCCGCTTCAAGATGAAGGGTTACACGCCCGAAGATTACGCCGAGAACATGGCGAAGATGAAGGCCGCGCCCGAAAACTTCAGCATCATCAAACAGGGCATCGGCTTCCACAGCCCTATGCCGAGCCGTGTCCCCAATTTCTTCTACGGCGAAGTGGAATCGGGCGCGCCTCACTCCAATCGCGGCTTGCTGACCGAGCGCGGCCTCAAACACGTGATCGCGTGCGTGGAAGCGATGAAAGACGTGCTGGGCGACGAAGTGGGCCTCGCGCTCGATTGCGGCCCCGGCTGGATGCCCACCGACGTCATCCGCCTGGCACGAGCGCTGGAACCGCTCAACATCATGTGGCTCGAAGACACGATCAACGGCGACTACAACCCCTACGTGCTGGCCGATGTCTACCGCGACATTACGATGAGCACATCCACCCCCATCCATACCGGCGAGCAGATCTACCTGCGTCACAACTTCAAAGAATTGATCGAACGGCAAGCCGTCAACATCATCGGGCCGGACCCGGCGGACGTAGGCGGCATCGCCGAACTGAAATGGATCGCTGAGTATGCTGATCTGCACGGCATCTTGATGGCCCCACACGGCACATTCGACGGCCTCATTGGATTGGCGGCGCTCGTCCATGCAGCAGCCGTTATGCCGCAGAACTACATCGCCTTCGAGTACCCTACCGGCAATCCCGAGTGGTGGTACGACATCGTCGAGGGGCTGCCGACCCCCATCGTCAAAGACAGCCTTATCGAAGTCTGGGACCGTCCAGGTTTGGGCGTCACTTTCAAAGTGGATGCTGCGCAGCAGTACCTTGCGGAGGAAGATAAAGATTTCTTCGATTGAGTCAACTTTCCGGGAAGCCGCGAGAAACCGGACCCGGCGCGGCTTCCCCGGAAGCAACAACACAAAGCACAGTGCAAATTGCATCCTGGCAAGCATAGCGTATAATAGAGATATAATTGATGGGGAGGTGAGCAATGCGCAAATTCATGGTCTTTCTTGCCGGTCTGATCGTTGGTCTGTGGACAGGGGGAGTGATAGCGATGCTTTTCACGCCACAGTCTGGCACTGCGTTGCAGCAACGCATCCGCGAGGGTGTCGAACGATTGGTGGAAGAAGGCAAATCGGCAGCCGAAGCCCGGCGGCAGGAGCTTGAGGAACAGTTGGAGTCGTTCAAACAAGGACGACCGATCGTTTTGCAGGCGGGCGAACCCGCTGCGGAGTAAAGCTTGTGGTACGACAAACGGCGGGGAGTTCCCCGCCGTTTTTTGTTGGTGATACAAACGTCTTTCAGCTACCGGCCGCCTGCACGAAAGCCTCGAAAAGCGGCCACATCGTTGGCGAGGCCTTGACCATCGCTTCGGGATGCCACTGCACACTGATACAGAACGGGTGCGCCGGCATTTCCACCGCCTCGATTACGCCATCCGGCGCATGGCCGGTCACAACAAGCCGGTCGCCTGTGGTTTTGATCGCCTGGTGGTGCGAGCTGTTGACGTCAAATGTCGTCCCGCCCAGAATGGCGGCTAAACGGCTCCCCGGATTCAGTGTGACGCTGTGAGCCAATGTCTCCATGGGCTGCGTCGCCACATAAGCGTGATCCAGTGCATCGGGAACGTGTGCGGCGATGTCCTGGTACAATATGCCGCCCAGTGCCACATTGAGGACTTGATGCCCCCGGCAAATCGCCAACAGGGGCCGCTCCGTCGCCAGCCAGGCCCGCGTCAATCCCAGTTCGGAGAAATCCCGCTCGGCATCCACCTGGCCCATCCACGGCTCACTATCCTCACCGTAAAGTTGGGGATCGATGTCCCCGCCGCCGGAAAGCAACAACCCGTCCAGATGGGTAACGAGCACAGCCCAATCCGCTTCCAGCGCTGTCGGCGGGATCACAACCGGAGTCCCACCCACGCGTTGGATGGCGCGGATATACGTCTCCCCAACAGCACACATCGATATATGCGACAAACGGGCGGAAGTATCCTTCCGCCCGGTGATTCCGATCAGCGGTCTGCGTAGTGCCACGTGCGACTACTTGCGCAGTTCCTTCAGACGCGCCGCCTTGCCGCGGCGACCGCGCAGGAAGTAAAGTTGCGCGCGGCGGACCTTGGTATGACGCACCACTTCGACCTTGTCGATGCGCGGCGAGTAGAGCAGAAACGTGCGCTCCACACCAATACCGTGTGAGGCAACCCGCCGTACGGTGAAATTGGCATTGACACTGCCCTTGCGCAGGCGGATAACCGTCCCTTGGAAGACTTGGATGCGCTCGCGATCCCCTTCGACGATGCGCACATGGACTTTGACAATATCCCCAGGTTGGATTTCTGGAATATTGGCGTTTGGCTTTGCCATCTGGCGTTCCAATGATTGTACCAGGTTCATTTGATCCTCTCCCCGAAAACAGCTTTTTCCAAAAATCAGCCGCCAGTTCTGGCGGCAAGTGAAGATTATACCATAGTCTGCTGTATTGGCAATCACTTCGTCTGGCAAATTGAAGACTGCAACAGTCTCAGCGCGTCGCGCAAGACTTTTGTAGCCTGACCCTACTTCACCCGAATCCGCCAGCCTTCCTGGAGATAGTCGGGATCACGCGGAAGGCCGCGGCTTTCCCACAGGTGCGCGTTCCACGCCCAGAACTGCTGTTTGTTCAGCCCGTGGCGTGTGATGATGCCCCACACCGTATCACTGGCGGAAACGGTGACGTAGACAGGCTGTGGAATGTCCGGCATGCCGGCGACGGTCGGCTCAGGCGCGGCAAGGCGCGCCGGCTCTTCCTGACAGCGAATATTGAGCGATTGCAGCAGCGGCCAAAGCGCCTTTTCCGTGTTGGCGACGTGGTAAACGCTAAAAAAGTCCAGTCCGTGCCGGGCCAGTTCCTCGATCCAGGGGATCAACTCCTCCGGCAAGAAAGCCGGTCCCGCGAACCGGTACAACGGTGACAGCACCGGGTAAACTTCTGGCGTCTTATCCCAGATCAAACTGAGCGCGTCCAGAGTCTGGTAAATATCCCGATGGATGACCTGTTGTGGATCGTTGCCCCAGGCGGCAAAGGCCAACGGCATCCATCCAGCCTGACAGAGCGGCGCGAGCACGTCCAGAACACGCGGGTCAGGCAAATGCGCCGGCGGCGGGGTCGCCAGAAAAAGCCGCTCGCGTGGAATCTCGATGTTGTCCAGCGCTTCGGCCAACGGGCGCATCTGCGCTCCGGTCACCATCGCCGCGCCGAGGAACAGGACTGTGGCTTCGTACCCGAATGTTTGCGCTTCAACAATGGCTTTGAGCGCGTCCTGAGGGGCGCGGTCGGTGATCTGTACCCAGGCCAGCGGGTGGAAACCGAGCGTGCGCACACGCTTGGCCATCGTGCGCGTCACTTCGGGAAAATAGTAAGGGCCGTGGCCGACTTTGACCAACAGGGTCGTCGCCCCTACGCTGGCAGCCATCTCTGCCGCACGCTGAAGGTCATACGAATGGGCCAGCCACAGTCCTTTTCCGCAAAGTTTTGCCATCGCCTGCTCCACTGCAAAAGTGAATGTCATTATAAACGGGATCGTGCGCTTGACAAGCCTTGACTGGTCTTTACAATGGGGGATATGGTGAAAACGCGCTGGTACAAGACACTGACGCCCAAGCAACGGCGGATCCTGTTGGGATTGTTGGGCGGCCTCATCGCCGTCGTCGGACTGCTTGGTTGGAATGTGTGGCGCGCCATCAGCCTGTCACAGATGCTCTCCCCGCTCCCCACGCCTACGCCCAGGCCAACACTGACCCCTTCCCTCACCCCAACGCCTACCCAAACACCGACGCCATCGCCCACGCCGACGGAAACGCCACTGCCGCCGTTCGACATCGCCCAGGCCGGGAGAATCGCTGTCGACGTCTCAGACGCACGCGGGCGGATCGAGCGCTGGAGCACGCCGCTCACGCTGGTGAATGATCAACTTGGGATGTCAGTGATTCTCTACCGGCTCTACGATGCCTATCCGCCATTCGCATTGCAGCTTCAGCCGCACTTGCAGGCGCTGCGGCTCTGGTTCTGGGAGGAACTCCGCGTTGACCCTGTGGCGCAAGCCCCGGCAGTGGCTGCGCTTTACGCTTCGGATACCAAAGAGCTGTACCTGCGCCGCGACTGGCCCGGCGCGCGTGACGAGCTGGCATGGCAGATCGCCTACGGCTACGCGCGCGCGGTCCCCGATCAATATGGCGACCTGCCGCGCCTGATTGCCAACGCGGATTCGCTGGATCACCGGCTGGCCCTCATAGCCGTGGGCGACGGTGACGCGCTCTTCTCGCTGTGGCGGTATGCCGGCGTCGAACCGGGCAGCGCGCGGGCGCAGCGCTTGACTGACGTGATTGCCGACGCTATCACGCCGCACTGGCGTCTCACTACCGATCCACTGTTGGACAATCTCTCGCAGCTCTCGCTACAGTTGGGCGATACCTTTGTGACCGACCTGTACACCCAGGGCGGCGCGGCTGCTGTCGATGCGGCTGTGCTGCGCCCGCCGCGCTCCACTGCGCAACTGCTGCACGCCGAGCGCTATCTCGCCGATGATATGCCTCAGGTCATAACACCCCTCCAGCCACAATTGGGACGCGGGTGGGTCTTGAGCGCCACCGATACCCTCGGCGAGGCGCTGCTTCACCTGGTGCTGCTGGAATGGAGCGACGGCGTTATCTCTGCGAATGAAATTTCGGAGCATAGCAGTCATTGGAGCGGTGACCTGCTACAAGTGTGGGGCGGACCGAATAGCGCGACCGGAATACCAGCCGATGCCATCGTCTGGAAAACTGTGTGGGATTCAAGCCGGAGTGCCGCCGATTTCTACGCCATGCTGGGCGAAATTGTGCCACACCCCATCGTCGCCGGAACGATCGACAACACAACGCCCCCGGCCAAGCTCATCGGAGGGCGCTGGTGGGCCGGGTCACAGGGCGCGGTCAGCCTGTATCGCAACACGAACCGGGTCTGGCTCGTGTGGGGGACAGACGCTGCCACGGTGGAAACCCTGGCAGTCGCCGCTAGATTGGCGAAATGACTTGTGGGACGAATTGGCAATTCATCCTGCCAGTGAGGAGCAAACCAAGATAAAAGCACGGCAAGGGACAAAACCCAAGATACGGACGGTTGCCTGGGTCGTTCTGGCAGGTGGGATGCTGTGCGCGGCCTGGACAGTTTGGACGCTGACCACACGCTACAAGCGCCTGATGTACGTCCCGACGGAAATCGAGCAAGTCCCTTCCAAGCCCGTCGCCGTGGTCTTTGGCGCGGGCTATTGGCCGAGTGGGGCGTTGAGCATGGTGCTCAAAGACCGGTTGGATGCGGCGATCGAGCTGTACCGCGCCGGGCGTGTGCAAAAGTTGCTCTTCAGCGGTGACAATCGCTTCGTGGACTACAATGAGCCGGCGAAGATGCTGGACTACGCGCTGGCGCAGGGCGTCCCCCGCGCCGACATCGTCCTCGACTATGCCGGGCGGCGCACCTACGACACGTGCTACCGCGCCCGCGACATCTTCCAGGTGCGCAACGTGGTCTTGGTCACCCAACGCTATCATCTGCCGCGCGCGCTCGATACCTGTTGCGGATTGGGACTGGACGTTGTCGGTTACGTCGCCGACCGGCAACCCTACCCGCGCCGTGACCTGGCCTGGTACTGGGTACGTGAAGCAGCAGCGCTTTGGCGCGCCTGGTGGGACCTCTACATCGCCCGCGCTGTGCCGGTATTGGGTGAGCCGTTGCCGATTTTTGCGGAGTGAAGAGTGAAGAGTGAAGAGTTAAGAGTTAGGAAGTGTTTGACGCTCGTTACTCGTTACTCGTTACTCGTTACTTGTTACTCGTTACTCGTTACGCATCAGCAAAAACACAAGGAGTGTAACCGAACCTGTGGTGCAGCCCCGATAATGAAAATGGGCGCCGGACTATCGGACTAACGACTATCGGACTATTTTCAGAGAAGAACGTAACCGCCATGCTTGCGCCGGATTACAATCCGGCGCTGCGGGGACGGCGGATTGTGATCCGCCTTAAGCGTTGAAGTAGAACTATTTTCAGAGGAGTTTCCATGTGGAACTCCACACCAACGAGGATGAAAAGGGTTTCCTCAACGGATTCAACGGAATTCAACGGATATTTTTCCGTTGAATCCGTTCGATCCGTTGAGACTATTTTCTAAGGAGACGCCGGTGCTGGCGCACTCCATGCAAGCACGAAAATCTGTCAATGAATTTTTTGCCATTTGCCATTTGCCATTTGCCATTTTCGAAGGAGTTACAATGACCATTCTACACGGATTCGAACTGCTCGAAACGCGGGATATTCCCGAACTGAACACGCGGGCGAAGCGCTGCCGGCACGTCGTCACAGGCGCGGAACTGCTCTCGTTGGAAAACGCTGACGAGAACAAGGTTTTCAGCGTCGCCTTCCGCACCCCGCCGCCGGACTCTACCGGCCTGCCGCATATCATGGAACACTCCGTGCTGTGCGGCTCGCGCAAGTATCCGGTCAAGGAGCCGTTCATCGAACTGGCGAAAGGCTCGCTTCACACCTTCTTGAATGCCTTTACGTTCAACGATAAGACCGCCTACCCCATCGCCAGCCAGAACGTGCAGGACTTCTACAACCTGATCGATGTATATATGGACGCCGTCTTCTACCCGCGTATCACGCCCGAAATCCTCCAGCAGGAAGGCTGGCACTACGAGCTGGAAAACCCGGACGCCCCCCTCACCTACAAGGGCGTCGTCTTCAACGAGATGAAAGGCGCGTACTCATCGCCAGATAACCTCGTGGGGCGCTACAGCGAGCAATCGCTGTTCGACGACCACGTATACGCCCTCGACTCCGGCGGCGATCCGGAGGTGATCCCACAGCTCACCTACACGCAATTCAGACACTTCCACGAGACCTACTACCACCCTTCCAACGCGCGGTTCTTCTTTTATGGGGACGACGATCCCGAAAAACGGTTGCAAATAGTGCAAGACTACCTCAAGGACTTCACCGCACGGCATGTGGAAAGCGCCATCCCCCTGCAAAAGCGTTTTCCTGCCCCGCGCCGCCTCACCAAGCCCTATCCGGTCAGTGAGGACGCCGAGTCGCCCAAAGCCTACATCACCGTGAACTGGCTGCTGCCGGAGAACGTCGATCCTACGCTCACACTCGCGCTCGAAATCCTGGGCCACATCCTGGTCGGCATCCCGGCGTCGCCGCTGCGCAAGGCCCTCATCGATTCCGGTCTGGGCGAGGACGTCATCGGCGGCGGGTTGGACGACAGCCTGCGCCAGTTGACGTTCTCCACGGGTCTCAAGGGCGTCCGGCAGGAAGACACCGGCAAGGTCGAAGTGCTCATCTTCGACACATTGCGCACACTCGTCGCGGACGGCATCGATCCCGATACCATCGCCGCGTCGATCAACACCACGGAGTTCCAACTGCGCGAACAGAACTTCGGCTCGTTCCCGCGCGGGCTGGTGACGCTAATCCGCGCCCTCACCACCTGGCTGCACGACGGCGATCCGTTCGCCCCCATCGCCTTCGAAGCGCCGCTCAACGCTGTGAAGGCTGGCCTGGCGGAGAATCCGCATTACTTCGAGGCCCTTATCCAGGCGCACCTGCTGGACAACCCACACCACTCCATCTTCATACTCGAACCCGACGCCACGCTCGCGCAGCGCCAGGAAGAAACGGAACGCGAAAAGCTGGCGCAGGCCCGCGCCGCGATGACCGAGGACGATCTGCACGCCGTCATCGAGAACACGGCCCGGCTCAAGGCATTGCAGGAAGCGCCTGACTCCCCAGAAGCCCTGGCGACGATCCCCGCCCTCACGTTGGCCGATCTCGACAAGGAATCCAAACCCGTCCCCACCGACATCAGCAGCCTGGACGGCACGCACATCGTCTACCACGACCTATTCACCAACGGCATCGTTTACGTGGACGTAGGCTTCGACCTGCACGCGCTGCCGCAAGACTTACTGCCCTACGCGACGTTGTTCGGCGCGGCGCTGCTCGAAATCGGCACAGAGACCGAGGATTTCGTGAAGCTCACCCAACGCATCGGGCAAAAGACGGGCGGGATTGCGCCGGCCACGTTCCACGGCCTGGTGCGCGACGCAGATACCGCCGCCAGCTGGCTGTTCCTGCGCGGCAAGGCCACCGTCGCCCAGACCGACGATCTGCTGGCGATCCTGCGCGATGTGCTACTCACCGTCAAACTGGACAATCCGGAGCGTTTTATGCAGATGCTCCTGGAAAAGAAGGCCCGCGAGGAAGCCGCGCTGATTCCCGCCGGGCACCGCGTCGCCCTCACGCGGCTGCGCGCCCGGTTCAACGAGGCGTATTGGGCTGCGGAGAAAATGAGCGGCGTAGACTACCTCTTCTTCCTACGCCGTCTCATCGAGCAAGCGCAGCAGGATTGGCCGGCGGTGTTGGCGCAGTTGGAGGAAGTGCGGCGGATTCTCGTCAACCGCAACGCGCTGCTGTGCAACATCACCGTCGATAATGACAACTGGCAGATGGCGCAGCCGAAGTTGGCCGATTTCCTGGCGACACTGCCCGCAACCGCGACCGCGCGCGCCGCCTGGACACCCGACGCGCCAACCGGCCCGGAGGGCCTCACCATCCCGGCGCAGGTCAACTACGTGGGGAAGGGCGCGAGCCTGTTCGACCTGGGCTACACGCGTCACGGCTCGCTGGACGTCGTCACCCACTATCTGCGCACCACCTACCTGTGGGAGAAAATCCGCATCCAGGGCGGCGCGTATGGCGCGATGTGTATCGTCGATCCGCGCACGGGCGTCTTGGCCTACGTCTCCTACCGCGACCCCAATCTGCTCGGCACGCTGAAGAACTACGCCGGGACGGGCGACTTCTTGCGCAAACTCGATCTATCGGACGATGAACTCGTCAAGAGCATCATTGGCGCCATCGGCGCGATCGACGCTTACCAGTTACCCGATGCGAAAGGCTACAGTGCGCTGACGCGGCATCTCATCGGCTACAGCGACGCCGCCCGGCAACAATACCGCGACGAAGTCCTTTCCACTACTGCCGCCGACTTCCGCGCCTTCGCCGAGGTGCTTGACCGCTTCAACGAAGCCGGGGAGGTTGTCGTGGTCGGCGCGCCCGACGCCATCGCCGTCGCTCAAGCCGAAGGCGGCCTGGACTTTACAATCACCAAAGTACTATAAACAATTATGAATCACGAATCATGAATTATGATTCGTGATTCTCTCCATCCTGGGCATTGAAGGAGTAAGTATCTATGTGGCCGACACGCGAAGAAGCATGGCAAGTTTTGAATGAGTACACCAAGAATCCGCATCTGATCGCGCACGCGCTGGCGGTGGAAGCGGGGATGAAAGCCTACGCTCGCCGCTTTGGCGAGGACGAGGAAAAGTGGGCCGTCGTGGGGCTGATCCACGACTTCGAGTACGACCGGTATCCCGACCTGGGACCGGGCGGGCATCCCTTCAAGGGCGCGGAAATTATGCGTGAGATGGGGTGGGACGAAGCGCTCATCCGCGCTGTCGCCGCCCACGCGCCGGAACTGACCGGCGTGACGCTGGACACGAATATGGAAAAGGCCATCTACGCCGTAGACGAACTGACCGGCTTGATCACCGCTACGGCGCTCGTGCGACCGAGCAAATCCATCCTCGACGTGCAGGTCAGTTCGGTACGCAAGAAATGGAAGGACAAGGCATTTGCGGCCGCCGTCAAACGTGAGGACATCGAGGCCGGCGCGGCAAAGCTCGGCGTCGAGTTATCGGAACACATCGGTGTCGTCCTCGAAGCGATGAAAAGCATCGCCGCTGAGTTGGGGTTGGAGGGAAATATATGAACGAAACTTTCCAAACCTACATCCAAAAAGCCGAAACCGAGCTGCGGGAGAACGTCCTACCCTTCTGGATCAAACACGCGGTCGATAAAGAACGTGGCGGGTTCTACGGGGAAGTCTCCAACACGCTGGCCGTGGACAAGGACGCGCCGCGCGGCGCGCTGCTCACTTCGCGCATCCTGTGGACGTACAGCGCCGCTTACAAGCGCTATCACGCGCCGGAGTATCTGGAGATGGCGCGCTGGGCCTACGACGATCTCCTGTCCCGCTTCTGGGATGAGACCTATGGTGGTCTGTACTGGATGGTCGGGGCGGACGGTGCGTTGCTCCGGCCCCGCAAGCAAATCTACGGGCAGGCGTTCGGCATCTACGGCCTCACGGAATATTACAGCGCCACGGGCGAACCGGGTGCGCTCGACAAAGCCATCGCCATTTTCCGTCTGATGGAAGAGCACAGCCACGATCCCGAACATGGCGGCTACTTCGAGGCGTACACGCGCGATTGGCGACTCGAATCCGACCTGCGCCTCAGCGACATCGACATGAACGAGATGAAGTCGATGAACACACACCTGCACGTGATGGAGGCTTACGCCAACCTGATGCGCGTCTGGGATAGCGCAGAACTGCGCGCGCGCCAGACGGAGAACATCGACATCATGATGCACCGCATCGTCAGCCCGAAGACGTTTCACACGCTGCTGTTCTTCGACGAGTCCTGGAACTCGCGCGTCGATCATATCTCCTACGGCCACGACATCGAGACGAACTGGCTGCTCGTGGAATCCGCCGAGGTACTGGGGGACGAACGCCGTATCGTCGAGGCAAAGGCATACGCGGTGCGGATGGCGCAAGCGATCTACGACGAGGGACTGAACGGCGAGGGTGGCCTGGTCAACGACGGCGACGCGAGCGGCGTCACCGACCCCAATTTCGAATGGTGGCCCCAGGCCGAAGCCGCTGTCGGCTTCCTCAACGCCTACCAGCTCTCCGGGCAGCCGCACTTTCTGCAGGCCGCGCTGCGCAGTTGGGACTTCATCGAGAGGTATTTCATCGACCGGCAGCACGGCGAGTGGTTCCGGCACGTCACCAAAAATCACACCGTCGATCGCGCTACCGCCAAAGTGAGCTTCTGGAAGTGCCCGTATCATAACGGGCGGGCGTGTATGGAGATGATCGACCGGTTGGGGAAATTGACGGTTTGACTGTCAATGCTCCGCGCCCCCGGGTCGGGGGCGCGGAGTGTGTAGAGAACAATCTGCTAAATCCGCTTAATCTGCTGACAATAAAGGACTCACGGGCTGCTGATCACGCCTCCGCACGCCTCGAAGTTTTGCAAATGCTCCGCCTCGGTCTGCGCGAAGAAGTGACTGCCGTCGCCTTTGGTGCAATCGACCATGAAAAAGTAATAGCCCGTCTCCTCGGGATTCGCCGCTGCCTGGATGGAGAGCAGGCCGGGACTGGCGATGGGCGCGGGCGGCAAGCCCTGGATGCGGTAGGTGTTATAGGGCGAATCGACCTCCAGATCGACGAAATAAAGCTGCCGTTTCCACCAGGTTTCCTCGTCAGGGCGGTAACCGAGCGCGTACTGTACGGTGGGACAAGAGGAGAGCGGCCAGCCGTCGCGCAACCGGTTGTAGAACACGCCCGCGATGGCCGGGCGCTCGGCATCGATGACGGCTTCGCGCTCCACGATGGCCGCCAGCGCGATGCCTTCGTAGAAGCTCAAGCCGTGATCGGCAAACTGCTGCCGGATTTCCGGCGTCACCTGGCGCTCGAAATTCTCCAGCATCCGGTCGATCAGATCGTAGGCCGTCGCGTTTAGCGGCAGACGATACGTATCCGGGAAGAGCAAGCCTTCCAGCGTTCCCGTGACCGGAACCTCCGCGAGAAAGCTGTAGGTCTGCGGCAAGTCTGTGCCTTGCCAGCCGGTCTGTGCCATCTGCAGGAACATATCCGCCGGGATCGTCGTCTGTTCGGCCACCAGCACCGCGACCTCTTCCAGACGTTTGCCTTCGGGGATGGTCACCTGTTGTTCCTGCGCCCCGGCCTGTTGCAACGTCCGCGCGATTTCCGGGATCGTCATCGTCTTGTCTAGCGTGTACGTCCCGGCTTGGATGCCCGCATCCAGGCCTTTGTATTGCACGTAACGGCGAAACAGCTCGGTATCGCCGATCAACCCCTGTGCCTTGAGATCGCCGGCGATTTGCGCCACGCTCTCCCCCGATTCGACAGTGAAGATAACGGGCGTGTCATCGGTTCCGGCTGGCTGCGCCAGTTCCTCGGATTTGCCATCGATGTAGAACCCCAGGTAAAGCGTCTCCAAAGAACAACCGAGCAACGCGAACGTCGTCAACAGGATACCAAACATTAGCAACCAACGTTTCATAACAACTCCCCTGAAAAGAATCATACTTCAGTGCTCGAGGCGGATTACACCACTCTCCTCACAGCGCCGGATTGTGATCCGGCGCGAGCATTTAAATTCAACGCTCGAGGCGGATCACAACTGCCTCTCCCCACTGCGCCAGATTGTGATCCGGCGCAAGCATTTTAATTCAACGCTCAAGGCGGATCACAACTGTCTCCCCCACTGCGCCGGATTGTGATCCGGCGCAAGCATTTTAATTCAACGCTCAAGGCGGATCACAACTGTCTCCCCCACTGCGCCGGATTGTGATCCGGCGCAAGCATTTTAATTCAACGCTCAAGGCGGATTACAATCCGCCTTCCCGCCGCGCCGGGTTGTGAGTTGCCGATGAATTCCCCAGAAACTGTCCTTGCTGCGCTTCGAAATATCGACTATCCAGATAGCTTTGTAGGATCACCGCCGCGGCGACGGCATCGACTGTGCCTTTGGCGGCGGACTTGCCCTGCGTGCGCAGAATGTCCTCGGCCTCTTCCGATGTGAGCCGCTCGTCGCAAAATTCCACAGGAACGGTAAGGGATTGGGCCAGTGCAGCACTGTAATCACGCACCCACGTTGCCTGGCGACCTTCGCTGCCATCCATATTGAATGGCAGCCCCACAATGACAACATCGACTTGATGGGCAGCGACCAATGCACCGATATGGGCAAAGTCTGCCTTTCGCGAGGTACGAGAAAAGATTTCGAGTGGCCGCGCCACCATGCCAAGCGCATCACTGACGGCGACGCCAATGCGCCGTTCTCCCAAGTCCAGGGCCAGAGCGCGAAAATTCGCGGACCGCATACTCACCCTTGCCAATCCAGTGGCACAACCTCGATCTGCGTGCGGATGGGCAAGAAGGGGATGTAGGGGAACCATTCGGGTGTGACGGTGATCTGTGGCGGGCGGGCCAGAGGCAGCGACTCCATCAACAGCGCGGCGGCGTCCTCTTTGGGCTTCCCCAGAACCAGCTCGGCGACATTCGCCGTGTCGATGGCGGCGGCAGCGTAACCGTGGGTGGTCACATAAAACGTGAAGAGGCCCGGGCCGACATCCTCCTCGGCGGCCTCGCCGTACTCGAAACGGGCATCAAGCAGCTCATAGCCTTCCGGCAATTGGGTTGCCAGTTGGCGGTAGGCGACGGCCTGCACGTTGGAGACGTGGATAGCCTGTCCCGTGATCAACAGCCGCAGCGCCAGGCCCAGCACGGGCGTCTGCTCACCGACCAGGTGCGTGTACGCCTGTTTGGGTGTCGCCTGAATGACGAGCGCCTGATTTGGCAAAAACTCGCCCGGTTCAAGATAGGCCGAGTCTTGCAGGTCGTTGTAGGCTTCGGACATCACCTTCTGCGCTGCCAGATTCCAGGCCCGTTCGCGGTCGGCTTCGATGACGGTGGCGACGGCGGTACTTTCAGCGCCGGAAATCGGATCGGGATTGGTCACCCGCACCGCAAAGCCAACCACGCCTTCGACCAGGTTGATCTGGTAGGGGTCCACGTTGCCACGCGTGCCCTCGTCCAGCGCCTCGACCGGGGCCGTCCCCTGACCAAATGCCGGCAGGGTGACCTCCTGGGTGGTGGCATAGCGCACCGGATACGACCCGGCAGTGGTGCGCACAACGGTCCCCTCGGGGACGCGATAATCCTGTCCCAGCAGGTTGGTAAAGAGCACCTGGCCGCGAGCGCGCCCGCTGAAGGTGAACCCACGCCCGCTCGTCCCCACTTCGACGTAAGCCTCGAATTCGTCGCCAATGCGGCGGGACGGGATGATGCCGCGCTGCAAATCCACCTCAGTCAGCGCCGGATCGACCGAAACGGCGACCACGCGCGAATAGGTGAGGCCCTGCGGAACCACCACGATGCGCGCCGATGGCCACGAAAGCAGCGCCGCGCTGAGCAACGTCAGCAGGACAGCGCCTACGACGATCAGCTCCAGGGCGATAAGCCACACCGGCTGGCGATGCTGTCGGGGTGGCTTGGGTTTCTCCGGGTCTTCGGCCCACAAAGGACGCCTGGGACGCGCCGGTTTGTGCGGCGCGCGCAAGGGCGGGAACGCGCCTTTGTGCGCAACATACGCCTGCGCCGCGGCCTCGCTGGGGAAGACGGGAAAACCGGCCTTGCGCACCAACGGTCTGCGTCCGAGATCATCGACGGCCCAGGCGACCTCAAGCTCACGTTCTTGCGCCGTGCGGAACAGCAGCTCAAAATCCAGGGGATGCGACCAGCCCTTAGTCAACGCTGGCGTCGCCTCCCAGGGCAAGACAATCAACACACGCTGTTCGGCAACGTGTGCGAGCATCGCGCGCACAGTATAGCGATCATCGGCCGGCGATATGCGTATAACTTCCACTATTTGAGCATCTCCCGTAACAAGGCTGGAACCTTATCCAGCGCCTCGGACAATTTCGCGGGATCACGCCCACCGGCCTGCGCCATATCGGGACGCCCCCCCCCGCCGCCGCCCACCATACGCGCCAGATCACGGACGAGATTGCCCGCGTGGATACCGCGTTCCTGCACCAACGCCTTCGTCGTCGCGGCGATCAGCAGCGGCTTGTCGTCAATCACTGCGCCAAGTACGATGACCCCGCCCTGCATTTTGTCGCGGAACCAGTCCGCCATTTCGCGAAGTGTGTCAGCGTCGGCGGCCTCTACCCTGGCGGCGAGCACAGAGACGCCGTCGATCTCGATGACGCTGTTCAGCAAGGACTGAAAGTCCGCACGGGCCAGTTTGCGCGTCAGCGTTTCGATCTCCTTGTGCGCGGCGCGCAGCTCGCTGTGCAGCCGTTCGATGCGCTGTGGCAATTCCTCTGCGGCGCCGCCGAGCAACACCGCCGCCTGTTCCTGGCGCGCGCGCATCGCCTGGATGACCTGGAGCGCCCCCCGCCCGGTGACGGCCTCGATGCGCCGCAAACCCGCGCCGATGCCGCTTTCCTCGGTGATGAGGAACGGCCCAATGTCACCGGTGTGGGTGACGTGCGTGCCGCCGCACAACTCCTGACTGAACGGCGCATCGGCGCTACCGACGCGCAGCACGCGCACCACATCGCCGTACTTCTCGCCGAAGAGCGCGGTGACACCCTGCGCGAGCGCGTCGCGGTATGCCTCTTGCCGGGCATCGACCTCGTAATTCGCCAGCACCGCTTCGACGACGCGCCGTTCGATCTCCGCGCGCTGCTCGGCGGTGAGGGGTTTCTCGTAGTTGAAGTCGAAACGCAGGCGCTCCGGGCTGACCAACGATCCGGCCTGCGCCACGTGACTGCCCAAAACAGTGCGCAACGCGCGATGCAGCAGGTGTGTGGCGGTGTGATTGCGCATCGTGTCCCAACGGCGCTCAGCGTCGACGTGCGCGACCACCGGATCGCCCACCCGCGGATGCCCCGAAACGACACGTCCGATGTGGACAACCATGCCTTCGATGGGACGCCGCGTGTCTTCAACGACGACTTCCCAATCGGGGCCGGTAATGCGTCCGGTATCGGCGACTTGTCCGCCGGACTCGACGTAGAAGCGGGTCTTGTCCAGCACCAGCTCTACCGCTTCACCAGGCGCAGCCTCGGTATCCAGCCCATCCTCGCGCACGATGCCCGCCACACACGTGTCGACCTTCAGACTGCTGTACGGGTCGTAGCCCAGCGCGCGACCACATTCCTGCTCTTCGATCCAATCGCGCAGGATGGGATAAAGCAAGTTGTGCTCATCGGTCTCCATCTGGAAATCGCCGGCAGCCCGTCCCCGCGCGCGCTGTTCCTCGCGGGCGACACGGTAGCCATCTTCGTCCACGGTCAAGCCCTGCTCAGCGGCGATGTCGCGGGTCACTTCGAAGGGCAGACCGAGCGTGTCGTGCAGGAAAAAGGCGGCGTTGCCAGGGATCGCCGTTTCACCACGCACTCTCAAGTCACTAATAACCGCGTCCAATCGGGCCAGGCCCTGGTCGAGGGTGCGCAAGAAACGCACTTCTTCATTGGTGATGGTCGCCTTGATGAAATCGGTGCGCGCGGGCAATTCCGGGAAAGCGTGGCCCATCATGTGGATGACCAAATCGGCCAGTTCCGCCATAAAGGGGCGGGTGAAGCCGAGCCTGCGCCCGTAACGGATGGCCCGGCGCAGCACCATGCGCAGCACGTAGCCCTGCCCCTCGTTGGATGGCAGCACACCATCGCCGATGAGGAACGTGCCCGCGCGGATATGGTCAGCGATGACGCGGTAAGGCACGGGATTGGCCTCGCGCTCGGCGTCGGTGTGCCCCGCCAGGGCTTGTGTTTTCTCTATGATGGGCCAGAACAGATCGGTATCGTAGTTGGTAGGCTTGCCTTGCAGCAGCGCCACCACGCGCTCGAAGCCCATACCCGTATCGACGTGTTTGGCCGGGAGTGGTTCCAGTTTCCCGTCACCCAGACTGTTGTATTGGATGAAGACCAGATTCCAAATCTCTGTAAAGCGCGTGCAGTCGCCGTTGACCTCGCAGACGTGGCCCGGCACACTCTGTTTGTCGCAGGCCTCGGGGCCGCGGTCGTAGTTGATCTCGCTGTTGGGGCCGCAGGGGCCGGTGTCGGCCATCATCCAGAAGTTGTCCTTGCGGCCAAAGGGGAGGATGTGCTCCGGGTCGATGTCGGTTTCGGTGCGCCAATAGCCGGCGGCTTCGTCGTCGCGCGGCAGGTTGCCCTGGTCATCCTCGAAGATGGTGACCCACAGCCGGTTCTTGGCCAGCCCGAAGATGCGCGTGAGCAAGTCCCAGGCCCAGCCGATGGCCTCTTTTTTGTAATAGTCGCCAAATGACCAGTTGCCCAACATCTCGAAGAACGTATGGTGTGTGCCGTCGTGACCGACTTCTTCCAGATCGTTGTGCTTGCCGGAGACGCGCATGCACTTCTGCGTGTCGACGGCGCGGGTGTAGGGCCGGGTTCCCGTCCCCAGGAACACGTCCTTGAACTGGTTCATGCCCGCGTTGGTGAACAGCAGCGTCGGATCGCCCAGCGGCACGAGGCTGGCGCTCGGCACGATCGTGTGTCCGCGCGCAGCAAAGTAATCCAGGAAAGCCTGGCGGATTTCAGCGCTGGTCGGTTTGTCGTTCATAATCATACACTCCCGCAATGGTCTGATCGTTGGATCGTCGTTAGTCGAATAATCGCAGGTTAGATCGGTTCACTCTATCGAAAGCGAATTGTAAATGGAAAGGGGTGGATGTCAACCTCTTCTCGATAGCTTCAAAGTATGGTATGATAAAAGCAATGTAACTATTCAGGTGGGACGCACTTTTACGCCTGCAATGACAGTAGGAAGCGCAAAAATTGCCGTTTTGGGTTCAGCTAAGTGCGTCCCACCTCAAGGCTGAATAGTTACAAAGCAATCTTGATCGAGATGAAAAGTATGGAAAAGCTAAAACAATTTCCTAAATTCACAGATGATCCCGTAAACCTCTAAAACGTGGTACAATCACGCCAGCAGAATGAACACTGACTTCACCCTGTAGATACAAGATAACGTATGACAAAAGCGACACAACTGATTGTAGATGATTTGGACGCCTTGATGCACGTGCTGCCGCGCACGATTCAGAGCGTGTTGGAGAAAGAAGGCCGGCGGGACGATCTGCTGGAAGTGATTCTGGACCTGGGCCGGGTGCCGACGGCGCGCTATACCGATGGCGAAATGGTGCTTTTGGAGCGCGAAGTGACGCAGGAGGACATCGACAGCGTTGTCGAGCGCGTGGGCGATTTCGACGCGGACAATCGCGCCGGCATCGCGCGGACGCTGCACCGCATCTCCGCGATCCGCAACCGCAAGGGCGACGTGGTGGGCCTCACCTGCCGGGTGGGACGCGCGGTCTTCGGGACGATCGCCATCATCGATGACTTGATCGCTTCCGGCAACAGCATTTTGCTGCTCGGCCGGCCGGCCGTCGGCAAGACGACGATGTTGCGCGAGGCCGCCCGCGTGCTCGCGGAGACGAAGCGCGTGGTCATCGTGGATACGTCCAACGAGATCGCCGGGGATGGCGACATCCCGCACCCGGCGATTGGCCGCGCGCGGCGGATGCAGGTGGCGCTGCCCAGCTTGCAGCACGAGGTGATGATCGAGGCAGTGGAGAACCACAACCCGGAGGTCATCGTCATCGACGAGATCGGGCGCGAGCTAGAAGCGATGGCAGCGCGCACGATCGCCGAGCGCGGCGTGCAACTGATCGCCACGGCGCACGGGAACACGCTCGAAAACCTGCTGCTCAACCCCACCCTCTCCGACCTGGTCGGCGGCATCGAGAGCGTCACGCTTTCCGACGAGGAAGCGCGCCGCCGCGGCACACAGAAGACCGTGCTCGAACGCCGCGCCCCGCCCACGTTCGACGTGCTGGTCGAAATCCAGGATCGCCAGCGCGTGCTGGTGCGCGATGACGTGGCGCAGGCCGTCGATGCATTGTTGCGCGGTCGTCCCCGGCCCGACGTGCTGCGCTACCGGGACGAGGATGGGCACGTGCGTATGGAGCAGATCGACTGGACGGAGGATCGAAACGGCGAGAACGGCGAAAAAGCCCCGCCAGCCTGGGAAGTGGAAAAAACCAGGAACCTCGTCAGCCACCGCAAGCTGAAGGAAAAGCGCATCTACGCCTTCGGCATAGCCCGCAACCGGCTGCTCCGCGCCGCGCAAGTGCTCCACGTGCCGGTGCGCATCGTCGACAACCTGGGCGAGGCGCACGTGCTGGTCACGTCCAAGCAGTATTATCGTAAGCGGCCCAGCATCGTCCTCGATGCCGAAAGCCGCAACGTGCCGGTCTACGCGCTGCGGGCGAGCACCGGCGCGCAGATGGAGTCCTTCTTGATCGATCTCTTCGAACTGTCCGAAGAAGAGGTCGACCCTTACGCCCTGGCGATGCAGGAAACGGAGCGCGCGATCCAGCGGGTGCTGGGCGGTGAGGAGCAGGCCGTGGACCTCGCGCCGCAAAACTCGTTCGTGCGCCGCACCCAACACGAGATGGCGGAGAAGGCCAACCTCGCCTCCCGCTCGCACGGCAAGGAGCCGTACCGCAGCGTCCGCGTCTTCCGCGAGGGGTAAACCACGCACAGAGATTTTTATTCATCATCTGCTGACAAAAAAGATGACGACAGGGTTATTCATCACACTGGAAGGGCCGGACGGCAGCGGGAAGACGACGCAGGCGCGCCTGCTGGCCGAGTGGCTGACCGCGCAGGGCTATCCGCTGCTGACGACGCGGGAGCCGGGCGGCACGCGCATCGGCGAGGCCATCCGCGCCGTGGTCCACGATTGCGCCCACACCGAAATGGCGCCGCAAGCCGAAATCCTGCTCTACTCCGCGGCCCGCGCGCAGCACGTGGCGGAGGTCATCCGCCCGGCGCTGGCCGAGGGCAAACTCGTGCTGTGCGACCGCTACTTCGACAGCACCTACGCCTATCAAGGCTACGGGCGCGGCCTGCCGCTGGAAGCCTTGCGCACGATCACGAACTTCGCCGTGCAGGGCCTCATCCCCGATTTGACGCTGTACCTCGATATCTCGCCGGAGGTGGGGTTGCAGCGCCGCGAACGCAGCGGCGGGGAATTGAACCGCCTCGACCGCGAAGCGCTGGCCTTTCATGAGCGTGTGCGGGCGGGCTACCTGGAACTGGTCGCCGCCGAACCCGCACGCTGGCGCATCATCGACGCCGACCGCCCACCGGAAGACGTACAGCAAGCGTTGCGCACAGTATTGGCGGCGTATCTAACCGCGAATGTCTGCATTCGCAGAATCCACGCGAATCTTTGCTAATTTTTGAGTAACTATTCAGCCTTGAGGTGGGACGCACTTAGCTGAATAGTTACCATTTTCCAAGGGAGTTCCTATGTGGGATTCCACACCAACGAGGATGAAAAGGATTTCCTCAACGGATTCAACGGAATTTAACGGATATTTTTCCGTTGAATCCGTTCGATCCGTTGAGGCTATTTTCTAAGGAGACGCCGGTGCTGGCGCACACCATGCAAGCACGAAAATGATTCTCTCAACGGATTCAACGGAATTCAACGGATATTTTTCCGTTGAATCCGTTCGATCCGTTGAGGCTATTTTCTAAGGAGTTCCTATGTGGGATTCCACACCAACGAGGACGAAAAGGATTTCCTCAACGGATTCAACGGAATTTAACGGATATTTTTCCGTTGAATCCGTTCGATCCGTTGAGGCTATTTTCTAAGGAGACACAATGAGCGTAAAAGTAGCCGTCGCGCAAATGGATCCCCAGTTAGGGGAAAATGCAGCGAATCTGGCGCGCATCCTGGCGTTGTTCCGTGAGGCGACGGGAGAGGGCGCGCGGTTGGTGGTTTTCCCGGAGTGCGCGGTTTCCGGCTACGGCTTTGCGACGCTGGAAGCCGGTTACGCCGCAGCGGAGACCATCCCCGGCCCGGCGGCGGATGCATTGGCAGCAGCCTGCTGTGGAACCGGAGCTTATGCCGTGGTGGGCCTGCTCGAACGCGACGGCAGCGAGAACCTTTACAACAGCGCGGTCCTGGTCGGCCCGGAGGGCGTGGTGGGCGTCTACCGCAAGGCGCACCTGCCGCTGCTGGGCGTGGATCGCTTCACGACGCCGGGCGACAGCGGCTTCCGCGTGTGGGACACCGCAATCGGGCGCGTGGGGATCGCCATCTGCTACGATCTGCGCTTCCCGGAGGCCGCCCGCGTGCTGGCATTGGCCGGCGCGGACATTATCGCGTTGCCCACCAACTGGCCCGACGGCTCGCAGAACGCGCCGCAGTTCGTCGCGCGCACGCGCGCGCTGGAGAACCGCGTGTTCCTGCTCGCCTGCAATCGCTGCGGGGAGGAGAGCGGGTTCTGGTTCTTCGGTCACAGCCAGATCAGCGATCCGGGTGGCAACGTGCTGGCGGAGGCGGGCGATGGCGAAGAACTCTGCTACGCCGACATCGAGCCGGAGCAGGCGCGCCAGAAGCGCATCGTACTGCGTCCGGATGCCTTCGAGCTGGACACCGTGGGCGACCGGCGGCCTGATTTGTATGCGGCGTTGGTGAAAGCTTGAACAGGTGGAGCGCGACAGGGCTTGACTTGTGCCCGGTGAAGGTATAATCGTGAGCAGAGGGATGAAGTTCTTGCCGGTTGGATTAAGTCGGTTGCCGAAACTGCCCTAACCCGGTCATAGCGTGGTAGCAATGAGTGTGTGCGACCTGACTTCCCCAAAGACCGAATATCAGTCAAAAAACGACCCTATTGACAAAAGACGAATCATGAACACAATTGCATATTATAGTGTGTCGAGTGAAGGAAAATAACGATGGACATTCTGGCGCAACGGTTTCAGAAAAGCCCCACGATGGTGTTCCGTGAGATCGCGGATACCTTCATCCTGGTCCCAATTCACCACAGTGTAACCGATATGGAAGCCATCTACGAGCTGGATGGCGTGGCGGCGTACATCTGGGACCAGATTGATGGCGAAAAAGACGGATACCAGATTCTCCAACAGATCGTGGAGAAGTACGAGGTGACGCCGGAGACGGCGCAGCAAGACTTGCTCGAATATCTGGAACAGCTCAGCTCTGTCCAGGCAATTGTTGGAGCGCCGGCCTGATATGGTAACATCACCCACGATACCGGTGATGCCGCTTGGCGATTGGCTGCAAAAGATCGCGCAAAACCGAAAAGGGCGGCTCGGTCCTGTGCGCGCGTCGTTGGAGTTTACCGAACGCTGCAATTACCGGTGCGTCCATTGTTATATCAACCAGCCGGCCGGCGATACAGCGCTTCGCCAGCAGGAGCTGACGCTCGCGGAATGGCAAGGCATCCTCGACCAGATGGAACGCGCCGGTGTTCTCTGGCTGCTGGTCACAGGCGGAGAACCTTTACTGCGCCCGGATTTTCCGGAATTTTATCTGTACGCCATCCACAAGGGCTTGCACGTGACGTTGTTTACCAACGGTTCGTTGATCACGCCGGACATTGCGGATTTGTTGGCAGCCAACCCGCCCTGGGAGATGGAAATTACGCTCTACGGCGCGACCGCCGAGACCTACGAAGCCGTCACCGGCATTCCGGGATCCTATGAACGCTGCATCCGGGGCATCGAACTGCTTCTGGAGCGCAAGATAGCCCTTAACTTGAAGACGATGGCGCTCACGCTGAGCGTTCACGAGATACCGGCGATGAAGGCAATGACAGAGCACTGGGGGGTGCGCTTCCGCTGGGATCCCAACGTCCACGCCCGGCTGAACCATCATGACGGCCCCCTTAAGTATCGCTTGTCGCCGGAAGCGATTGCGGAGTTGGAACGTACCGATGCCAAACGCATGCAGCAATGGCAGGAATATTGTGACAAGCCCTGGGGCAAGCCTGATCCCGAAGCGCTTTTTACATGTGGCGCGGCCTCCAGAACATTCCACGTTGATCCTTATGGTGGGCTGTATCCCTGCATGATGGTGCGTTGGCTGCGGCATGACCTGCGTGAAAGCACGTTAGAGGAGGCATTGACCGGCTTTCTGCCGGAGGTTCGCCGTCTGCAGCTCGATCACAATCGCACGTGCAGAGAATGTGATGTGCGGATACCATGTGCGATCTGCCCGGGATGGGCCTACGTACATAGCGGCGATCCGGAAGCGCCGGACCCTTTTCGTTGCGCAACTGCCCGGCTGCGACAGCAAACGCTGGAGAGCGTTTTTGATGGAATTAGCCCCTCGTTATCTTGAGTGCACAGGAGGAATATCATGCAAGCAGTGAAAGAGAAATATCAAAAACCCACCCTTGTCAGCATCCAGCTCATTCCAGGCGAAAACGTCCTGGGTATTTGTCAGGATGGAACTGGAACGGGGAATTATAGTTTGACTAATTATTGTCAATATGGTGACACATTTGGTTGTCAGGACGCTACGTAGATAATACAAATACAATGCACTCGCGAAGTTGGACCCTCACGACTGCGCAGCTCGCATTTTCCCTCACCGAAGAAGGCGAGCTGCCGGGTTTTGTCTTGCCGGATATCTATCAACCATTCCTTGTCACGTCTGAATCTGACATCATCTGTTGGATCAAACTTCGCGCTGGCGTGTTACCCGTTCGATTAGAAGACTTGACGTATGTGTTTGCATCGAAGGCGGCATGGGCAGCCTTTACGTGGGGACGAGGATGGGGATTTGTCAATCCCCATAGTAGCGATGGGACCTGGCGACGTTGTATTTTCTGGGACCCTGCGACAAAACAGGCTGACGTGTGGTTTCCTGCTAACGAATGTACCGGAGATGTCTTTGGAGATCTGCGGTTTCCCTTTCTGGCGGCGCTCTTTGCGCAGCACGCCGTCGCGTTGGCCCACGCGGCTGCGGTCAAAGTCGACGGGGAGGCCTGGCTCTTCATTGGGCCATCGGGTCACGGCAAGAGCACCTGGTCCCGGCTATGCCAACAAGGCGGTTATGAGGTATTGGATGAGGATCGCGTGGCGCTCCGCGTTGTGGATGGCCAGACCTGGGCGTTCGGGACACCCCTGCATCCTGAACCGCGACTTTACTCACCGGAGGGCGCGCCGGTCCGTCGCGTTTTTTTCTTGCAACAGACCACACCCGACACGGTAGAGGCCATTCCGCAGGCGCGAGCCGCCACCTTGCTTCTAAAGTCGCTCTTGATGCCGATCTATGACCCACAGGCGATGCAGACGTTACTCACACTCGCCGCGCAAGCGGCGGAACAGGCCGAGACCTACCGGCTGGGCTACGCCAGCGACGCGCAGTTTCCGACGCGCGTCCTCGCGATGTAAGATGACAGTGTCATTGCTTTGTCCTAACGAACAGTGGGGGGCGCTCATCCAGGAGTTATTGGCGGCGCGCCAACCTCTCCGGCTGCGTTTGCGAGGCTCGAGCATGTATCCCGTTCTCCACAACAATGACATCGCCCATATCCAACCGGTGTCTCCGGGCGATATCGAGCCGGGCGCAGTGGTATTCTATGTGATCGACCAACGCCCCATGATTCACCGGGTTGTGCGCCAACGTGACGATAACAACAGGCCGCACTTCCTGATCTGCGCCGATGCCACGGGCAAAGGACATTGGGTCGCCGCAGAACATATCTTTGGGAAAGTCGTAGCCATCGAGCGAAATGGACAGACGCTCTCATTACAGGGTTGGCGGGGGCAGATGTGGGGATGGCGCTTCAGCCGGCTGTGGCGCGGAGCAAGTGCGGTTAAGCGGACTTTGATGACACAGTACGGGCAGTAGCCTGCACAAGGATTGAAATAACAGGGATGAAGTTAATTCATCCCTGTTTTGTGTAATGCGCATACACAACGTCCTAACGGGGTGTATTTCAATTCGGGGGCAAAAGCTAGCTGCGCGGCTGATTCAACCGCAGAGTTCGCTGAGAGCGCGGAGAAATTTCTGGTAACTCTGCGGACGCTGCGTGCTCTGCGGTGCAATCAAAGAAAAGTCGCCCCCATTCTGAAATGCATCCTCCTAACGTCACGTTTTTGCAAGTTTTGCCTTTCTGGATTATAGTAATATCGGGGTTGTTGAGGCGCGCAGGCCGGCAACGAATCTCTAGCGAATAAACGAATGGGCGTCTGGTTAACGCGCGTTTCTCGTCGATCCGAGGCCCAAATTCGTTTATTCGTTCCCTGATTCGTGGTCGGCAAGCCCTATACCTGAACAGCGGCTCATTCGCAGCAAAATCGCTCGACCCTTTTTGCCGTTTCCCAACGACGATACTAATAGATCAGATCACTCGAACGTGGGAGGGAAACACGGCCATGCCCTTGATGCAAAAGAAGCAATGCACAGTCCATTCATTCATATATGCAAGATGTAATCAGATCAGTTGGAAAGGAGAATACGATGTTCAAGAAACTCAAGCTTTGGTATAACAGTAAAAAGGGGAAGGATACGCTCATCGGCGTGCTTTCCGTCGCACTGCTGCTGTCATTGTTCAGCCAGTTCGGCCTCCTGGAGGGATTGGGGAACCTGCTCTCCGGCACCGCCGGTCCGAGCGAGGGCGAGTACAGTTGTATGCCTACCTGCAACGAGACCGACGCCAAATTCCTGTCCATGCCGGGCGACAATATGGCTTCGTTCGGCGGCGCGCAGATCGATATGTGGATCACCGCCGACAAGTCGCAGCCGTCCTTCGAGATCGGCATTTTCGACGGCGACTCCGGCCTGGACAATACCGGCGCTGTGAACAAAGCGGCGGGCAACTGGGACACCACCACGACCGAGTGCGTGTACACGCTGTACGCCGACCCGGGCAAGGACGGCCCGCCTGCCGATCCGGCCACCGAAGTCGTCGTCGCCCAGTGGTTGGGGAACACCAACGCCATGCCCAACAACGCCTGGTTCGTGCAGACGGTCAACAACAACCCGGCGGCCCTATCCGGCGATGGCAAGGTGTACAATTACCGCCTCACCGTCACGCGAGATCCAATCGGCTCCGGCATCAACGCCTTCAAGCTGCGCGTCAAGAGCGCCATCATCAGCAGCGGGCGATCTGACCTGGTGGATTCCAACTTCGCCATTGTGGGGATGTTGGCCACTATGGGAGATGTTGGTATCATCTACCCTGAGTTTGCCGGTGATCTGAATAATTTAGGGGCAACAACAACCTATGATGGCATCTGGGAATTCTACTTCGACGTGCCATCGGGTGCGACGACTATCAGCTTCTGGGACGGCGATTTCGACCGTGGTACCCGCGCCAACGGTGGTGAACAGGACACCGACGATCCCAACACCGAGGGCATACCGGCCTGGGCGTTGGCCGGTATCACCAACCCTGAGGGCAAGGGTGGCATAGGTATGCCAGCTGATGACGCCGCTGCACCTATGTATAGGCGTTCTCCTGCCGTCATCTACAAGATCATCGGACCCAACAACGATCCAATCTTCACCAACGACAATCCCTCCGGCACGGAGGAGTGGGAGGAGTACGTCGTCGGCACCGACCCGGCGCTCAACCCCGACCTGCTGGTGGACGAGATCAAGCCGGGCCCGTACAAGCTGCTCATCGAGGGTCTGGACCTGTTCAACACCGTCTGGTTCCGCATCAACTATGACATCACCGATCAGCCGCCGGACATCTGCCCGACCTGCCCGGTGTGCCCCGATCCCGTGCCCTGCAACTGCGAGGCGCCGACGCCCGAACCCACCCCCGAGCCGACGCCGGAGCTGGCTGTAGCCGTAGCTGGAACCGGCTATGCTGCCCGTTTAGATGCCCGCTACGGCTAAGTATGGGGATACACGAAAATTCGGGCGAAGAAATCATGAGGAGTAAGCGCCAATGCCAACCCAT